>Ga0209039_10000123_pt1 | contig 68586 bp, 36 predicted proteins | sample BogFormECP12_OM1_FD_188238 | JGI IMG/M metagenome (GOLD analysis project Ga0209039, IMG submission 188238) | Bog forest soil microbial communities from Calvert Island, British Columbia, Canada - ECP12_OM1 (SPAdes) (version 2) | ecosystem: Environmental > Aquatic > Freshwater > Wetlands > Bog ...
TCCATTCACGCAGCGGTTGATAAATTTGTACGAACAACCAAATATGGATGACATCACGATTATTACAGCCAACGTGGGCGAATATGGCGGATCAGAAGTTTACTCGGTGAAGCATAAAGATGCCATAGAGCGTAGTTTTCACGATAACAAGCGTGACAACTTAGGGGAAGTAGTCGTGAAGCGAAGGATATCAAAAAACCAATAACTTCTCGCCTCGACAAGCAACATTTGAGTCGCGCATTGTCCATGGCTGGAACGACGGGATTGACCACGACTGTAGTCACGATGTCTTGGCTCGCTATCCCGATCCGTGCCAGGTCATCTACCGTTATGATCCCTTCCGACGCCGCTATCCGTCTGGCTTTCTGCTTGATCTTCGCTCTTTCTTCACCCATTATACTTGAGCGGCACGCCTCTCCTCTAATCGAGCCCCTACTCAGTTTCAACTAGCTTTCTTTTTTTTATCTCGCTTAAAACATTAGAGCCTGCCTCGCTCACCCCGAAAATCTTTCCCTTCGTGATGTCTGGTGTTAAATTCTCGGCATATCCAAAGTTGACCAATTCCTTCATGTATTTACTCACGTGCTCGAATCGGATACCCGTTGTCTTGGAAATATTGGTCAATGACGTCGGTTGCTCCTCGATAGCCAGCAGGACGGAGTACAAATTCTTTCTTGATAGAAAAATTTCGAGGTCCTTCCATTCGACCATGAGGTAGTAAGGATTAAAAATTTAGTAAATATATATAGCATCTTGTTTGCACGATGCTTGCAAGATAGTTGCAATATATCTCAATCGATTACACAGCTATCAAAGGAAGCGAAAGCCAAGAATGATGCTGAAACAAAAAATGGTGGACATGACGATCCAGGTGGACGATGTCTTGCTCGAACGGTTCAAGGAGGCTTGCAATACTATCGGCGTATCGGCCATCGATTACATCGAGCTCAAGGTAAATGAAATCATCAAGAATTGTATGGTTGAAATTTCAGGCTCGCCGGATATCGATGATCCAAGGTGTCGCATTGACCCAGAGGCTATCTAGAGAATCATATTGCACCTTGATCATTTTAAACTGGAATCGAATCCTTTTCTTAGAAGTGATTTATTTTTTTCTTTAAATACTCGAGGGATGCGGGATGGCGATAATCATTGCAATCATCGACGAAACCAAGTTCGCTACCCCCGTGAAGCAGCTTACGGGATAAAATGTCCATTCAGCTCCATCTATCGTGGAACTTACGATGGATTGAATTACATGAATGATTGACTTGTAGTATGGGTGGGTTTCCTTAGAATAGGCACAATAGATCACGATGAGCATTAGCTGCAAGATTTAAGTATCATCATGCACAAATTTGAGTGTAATTGTAGCGATCACCTACCGTTCATGTCGTGGCAATCATGAGAACGTGCAATAAACACATTATTTCATCAGCTCGATCGGTTTCTTACTCGATCACGGATTGTATATCCGTGTGCTGCACGGGCTGCTGCGTGGCGACAATTTCCATGACGCGTTCCGTTGTAACATCAACGCTATGTATTGCTCGCGGTTCGCACGGCATACGCGGCGTATCTGAAAAATTAGAATTGCTTCGGTTTTTTGCGAAATCTATATATGTTCGTGGGAGAGAAGTTGCGTTTATTGCAATATCTATCGAGATATCCAATAAAAGACGACGAATTGTTATGCGAAAGTTATCTCGTGTTAAAAATGCATTTGGGAGCACCTTTTGTCGCAACGGGTACGTTGCCTGGTCTACTGTGGGGGTTCAAGTCAATTATAGACCATTTTTGGATGTCGCCGTTTTATATGTCGCTACGATACAAATTAGGCATTATTCATCCCCCGGGTATTCATATCGGGGTTTTAATAATTCGCTAAAGACCGATCTAGAGGCCTACTATCACGATAACTTGATTCATTTACATTCATGATCGGGGAAAAAAGAGGCAAGATTCAATGACGATGTCAAGGAAATGGCTTGGAATTGCATGGAAAGGAGCTGTTATTTTCAGTATCATCATCGCGTGTGGAATCACTTCACTAATGATCAAGACTTCGAGCAATTCACCGAGGGGAGAACAAAAGGGTGCATCTGGATTGGGACTCTTGGTAACCAGTACTACAGTGAAGTGCAACAGTCCGCCGATCAATTGCTCCGGGGATAGTGATCTTACTGCGCTGAATACGGGTTCAGGAACATCATGGACCGATCCTGTCGTGATCGATAGGAAGACCATTGCCACGGACATCCAAACAAATGCCATTTCATTAGAAAACACGCGCTTGAAAACGATCATCGAGTCATGCCAGCTATATGGCGTGAATGGCAGCGCGTCGGCGGGGATTTACCTGTTCAACTGCACCGACGTCCGCATCGAGGCGTGCAACTCTATTAATTTCAAATACGGCATCCAGGTCGAGCAAAGCCTTTCTGTCGAAATCAGTGCCACGAGCATTAACGATTGCTGGACTGGTATCTTGCTCGAGGGCAGTTCTTATTGCACCATCTCGGGCGGTAGCACGATCAAGGGCACGTCCCTCGTGGGCATTGCCGTGCAAGCATCGGCGGATAATAACACGATCTCGGGGAATTTTATCTCCAACAACTATAACGATGGCTTGACTTGCATCACGAGTAATGGTAACGTGTTCAGAAACAATACCGTCTCGCACGATTATCAAGGCATCTCGCTCACTGATTCCAGCAGCAACGTGTTCTCGAGCAATCAAATTAGTTTTTGTAACGAATCCGGCATGTACCTTGAAACGAGTAACAATAACAGTCTCGTGACAAATAATGTTTCTCGAAACGCGATTTATGGAATTTCTTTTGTCGATTCCTCTGGAAACATCGTGTCCGGGAATATGCTCGTGAAAAACGGTAAAAATGCCACGAGCGAAACCGGCACGTGTGTTAATTCATACATGAATAACACGACCGTTCTACCGGACACGTCAACATATTGGACCGTCGTTGCGGCCTTGTTTTGCATTCTTTGTCTATCCTTGTTGGTTTCATTGGTGATCAAGAACGAATGGTCTGGCAGGAACATCGAGACCCGCCGATTGAATCCGTACACTCATTCCAAGAAAAAGGAGACGCACAACTTTGGTTGGAACAAGCAACACGAAGAAATGGAAAGAGTTACCATGGTTCAAAAGCGAAAGCACTGGAAGAAGCATGTCAAACCAGTATTCTTTTGCCTCTTAGGGCTCCTCTTGTTCGTTGGACAGGATTGCATCCAATCCGTGAGCACCAGCCCGTACACCAATCAATTATCTGGCTTGTCCATTGCCCCGTCTTGCTCGACGAGCAAGTCCCTCGTGTATTCCATTGGTGACACGATGGTGCTCAATTACACGGCTTCCAAATCTGGGGAGGCCGTGATCCACGTTGATCCGCGAGATATTGATGGCCACCATGACGATTCGGACTCTAAGGAGTTTGCAATGACCGACACTGCAAAAATTGGCTTGAATCATGAGAGTATCAGTTTGGATTCGGTCAATTTCGCCCCTGACGATTATCTGGTGACAGTGACACTGATGACGTACCCGCTTTTATCGAGTTTCTACTATCAAACCTCGAACATCTTAAGCCAGGCCATCACGATCGTTAAAGAAGACACTAATTTGACGGTGAGCGTGCACGGTGCTAGGCGAATCGCGGCGGATCAAGTCTCCTACTTTGATATTAAGATTAGTGGCTATTTGACAAATATCCGAGCCCCCTTGCGCGGCATCGATGGAAAGGTCGTGAGCCTCTGCGCGTTCGACGAGCCAACAAGGAAATATACCTTCCTGACCAGCGTCAAAACCGATGCTCTTGGGTTTTATTCGTACAGATATTCATTGCCGATACTCTACTCAAATCCCCTCACTGTCAATGCTTCATTTCCAGGCGACGTGGATTATAGCAAGTCATCAGGCCATAGCAGCCAGGATCAAAGCGCATTTTCCTCGGAATACACCGAACTTGACCCGTTCACGCAAATCGCGGCAAATCCCGCTGGTAATAATTATGCGTTGTCCGGCGCAACGAATCTATCGGTCGCCTATAATTTTGGCACGGATAACCAGGACTGGACCTGGACCACGGTATATGGCACGCCCATGCAATCCGTGAATAAAGGACTGAATATCTACGAATATAGCGGTTGCGACGACTTTTCCGGGTACTATTCCTATGGTCCTGGGTTTTATTATCAAGGCGCCAACGCGACGAATGCCACGATCACGCTGGATTTCAACTCCAACCACAAGATCAATGGCGTTCCGGATCGGCTCACGAACAAGCCGCTCGCGTTCAATGCGACCTTGCAACTGGTTGATTTTCAAGGCAAGGTCATGCTCTCGAAATTACTTGGAGCAGGCTTTAATATCGATAATCAAGGAAGCAACGAGCTCGTGCTCGATCATTTGACCAGCACTTTCACGAGCCCCATGATTTTCTCGATGCGAATATATTGCACCGTCAATGTCGGGACCATGAGCACCCAAAATGATGTAAGGGACGTGTGGGGCTTCTCCATCCATAAAATAGGGTTATCCGTGGTTTATCCCCCATGTGCGGCGGGATTCTTCTCGATGAATGGTATCTGGTCGTGGATCACGAAAGAGGAAGTCAAGGGTGCGGCTGGTGATTCATTGGTGACTGGCACGAAAACGGTGACCAAGAATAACACGAACGGGGCAATATATTCCCCGACAAGTGGATCTCTCTGCCAAGGCATTCAGAATTACCAATTCACCTCGAACCCTTTCCCAACGGCGAACAAGTCAACCCCCTTTATCAATAACACGTTTGATGGCTGGGATATCGCCCAAGGAACGAATCCAGCAAACATGTTCGTGACATCGAAGACCGGTCCCGCATCGGTAACGTGGGAATCGTGTAGCCACGATGTGAAGCTGAAAATCTTTTCGCTGAAATCAAGCCCGGTCACGAGTGCATGGGCATCGCTATCCACGGAATTCTGCATTCCACAACGCCCCGGGTTCACGGTAACATCGGTAACCTTAAGCGTCAAGAATGACATTTATTCTTCTGGCAATTTCGGCAATCATTGCAAGGGCTCAGGCTCGTATTCGACGAACATCTTCATCGAAGACCGAGCGAGCTTTGGTTTCCCCGTCACGACAAACACGAATGCAATCTTGTCAAGTTGTCCCGTCGACATCACGGCACGCGTGAACCAGCCGGGCGTCTACGATCTCGTGTTCCAGCTGGTAGCAGCCAACTGGCCGGGCAACCAGGCCGAGGTGGATTGGCGGGTCACCAACATCATCATTTCCGCCACGTACACGATTTGCGTGCCCGCGTACATCGATACCACGACGACGGCAGGAGGCAATTCCCCGATGAACGTTGTCAATCCGGTTTCCTCGTCCACGTGGTCGTCACTGGTATCGCTCGGAAACGTGAGCTATCCGCTCAAGATTAACGGGACTGTCATCGTGGCAGATGAGCAGTTCGGGGAACTTCGCGACGGCGAGGCGGTGTCAACGCTCATATTTTCCTACGCGGACAAATCGGGCACCACGCGAACCATGCCGATTGCAACATCACTCCCCGCGCAATATTCCTCTGGGTACAATTTTACCCTGGCTAATACCGCCGTCGTGGGAGCGAACATCACCGCGTGGTGCATCTTGTGCAACACGACCGTTCCCGCATCAGTCACGGATTCATGTCCCGATGCATATCACGTCATGTTCACGCGTCTCGATGCGTGGGTGCAATGTGCGAATGGATCCTGGCAGCGCGTGGCCAACTTTTTGCAACATTCATTCACGTTCACGCCACTCACGATTGATGGATCAGTTGCCCCGAGGCAGGTGAACGGGACGACCATGCTCGCCATTCTCGCGAGTAAGAAAGCGGGACAAACAACGGGCTCGCCACGATTTTCCACGGACATCCTCACGCCGAACATTGCCTTGAACATGTTGCCGAGCAAGACGAACACCAACTTTGAGATGCAATACACGCCCGTGATGGAATCACCAACTCTCACACCCGCGCAGCTCGCGAGCACGCACCAAAACGGCACGGCCACGATCTATATTGATGTGCAAGGCTTGCGAAACGGCAATTACGTACCACTATTTGATGCCCTGGTCGCCAATTTCAGCATCATCGCAGGCGTGAACGCGAACATGCTAGCCCCCGTGGCACGGTACAACTTCTCGTTGATCATGGGCGCCGCACGGTGGTACGATGGCGCCTACATCGAGAATTACACGATTTCACTGCGCGTCGTGATCGTTGACCAATGCACCGCGAGCAACGTGAAAATCGGACTTGATTTCAATTATTTCAAGCTGGTATGTGCCTCGTTGAAGCCTGTTCCGCAATTTCTCAATGTTGAAAACGGATCGTACCTTTCCAGCACCGATTACAGGACAATTACTGTCCAAGGGCAAGGGTCGGGAGAGTCATGCTTGTTTTCCTTGTTCGTGAACAACATCGTGAAGCAACAGTTCTACCAGACACAGAAAGGTGTCCCCGAGATTTGGACGTGGAACTTGAACACCACGAGATACCGCGATGGCACGATCGCGACGATTATGGCTTCGATAACGGATTGCTACGGACAAATAGGACATGCGAATGTCTCAGGATTGTGCATCTGGAACACCCCGCCAAGGGTTTCCTTGGGAAATATTTCCAGTGGCGACGTGATGCGGTACCCACAATGGATTTATGCGAATTGCTCGGCCGACGTGCGATCGGCTGCCTACCAGCTCGTGCCGCACGGATCGTCATGGTCCGGCGTGAGCCCCATCTACACGTCCCATGATGCGAGCAACAATTATGGTTTCACGTTCATGCCAACTTCATTCACCGAGAACGTGTATGATTTCCGCGTCATTGTGACTAATTTTGCCGGCTTGCAGGCAATTGCTTCTGTCTCGAACATCACCATCGAGTTCTTGAATTGCACGATCATCCATATCGATCCGACAAGCGACGGCAACACGACGGTCGTCGCGGTGTCGGGAAGCAAGATTTCGCAGAGCGCTGACCTGGCATGGGCGCCGGGCACCAATCCTGGCTTTATCGATGACGGGGCCTGGCACGCGGTCACGACCATCACCACGGCTTCTGGCGACACGTGGCGATTCAATGTCACCGATACCCAGATCGGCCTCGTGCAAGGAGCCATCTGCTGGCGCGTCACGTTCCACATTAAAGGTGGATACCAAGAATCGTGCTATGCAAATGCCACGATCAACACGATCAATCCCGTGCCGACGCTGGCCTTTGCTGCCGATAGCTTGCCTGGCATCGATGACGTGTTCCGCGGCGTGCAATCGCTGAATCTCACGCTACACGGCTCCTATGTCAATGATCTCCACTCATTGTCATTATTTTGGAAGGAAACAGGCACCACGTCCACGAACCTCATTAATACTTGGTTCAATCCTTCGTCTTCTTGGGCATGTTCCGTGCCTGTCTCGATCTTCCCGCCAGATGCCTCCGTCACTTTCATAGCAAGCGTTACCAGCAATGTTGGGAATCGCACGGGGACGAGCTCGCTCACGGCTGCGATCTACAATTACCCGCCGATCATCGCCATCTACACGCCGCAACCAAATGCCCACGTGTTTTACAATTTCTCGGTCGATACCAGCGCCAACGTCTCCGTGCTGTTCCACTCGGATATGCGGGACTTAAACTTGAGTGCCTTCGAATACGATTGGCGATCTGCGACTAGCAGCACCTGGTCATCGTTCACGCCTGCAGTGACGAGCCCCCAAGCAGGCTATTTCGCGTTCACCTGGACCATCGCGAACAGCTCGATCAATCAATCGTACCCCGTGTACCAGATATTGATCGTGGCAAAAGATATCCATGGCGGCGTCCAAACGAGCATCGTGACATTCAGCATCGACGGATTCCAGGACACGATGGCGCCCAGTGTTATGGTGATGCAACCCGTGACTAGCATCGTTTGGGGCGAGGATATCCTTTTCAATTTCACGTCATATGACGACCATAACGTGACCAGGGTAGAGATTTGGCAAGGCACCCCGCCCCCCGTTTCCGATCCTTTCGACACGACGAATCTCGTCGCAATCTTGCTTGTGACGGCGAACGGCCATTACGAATTCAGGCTAGCGGATAGCACCACCATCGTGCATGCCGGGACCATGCATTTCGTTATACGCTCGATTGATCAAAGCCTCAACGCGGGTGTCGCGCCGATGGACGTGACCATTGCCTTGCCCGCGATCAACGTGACCAGCGGAAGCGTGTACCGAGCTTACGGCTCAGCGCAGCTATTTGCGCCTCACGTCACGCTCAATGAAAATGACATTGATGTCGTGCAATACGAGTTGAGCATCGATCAAAATAACACGTGGCAACTCGTCGGCAACCAGAGCGCCGCATTCACCGGCGTGCAGCCAGGCTCGTATCAATTGCGCGTGTGGTACCACCATAATGCGTCGATCGCCGGTTCCATGAATCCCTGGTTTGCCAGCAAGCAGGTGTTCCACTTCTCCATCAACGCGGGGCCGACAGCCCTCGCGATGAACATCACGAGCGGTGCCATCTTGACCGGCATCGTCACGTTCCGGCCGAGCGCGTATGACTTGGCGAGCATCGTCTCGTACACGATTTTCCTAAACGGCACCCCGGTCTGCACGTGTCCCCCCGTCGCGTCGGGTCGTGCCTGGACGACGACGGGCATGCCGGATGGCCCGTACATGCTGCAATTCGTGGTGCTGGATTCGCTGGCGATGAACGCCAGTTCTGTAGACATTCCTGTCATCATCGACAACACGCAAGTGCTGTTCATGTACCAAGCACTACAAGGCGAGAAGGCTGTTAATGGAACCTTGTTCACGCGGGACGCGCTCACGTTCTCCACGAGCATGGCCGAGGACGTCACGAACATCACGAGTTGCTCGCTCGATTGGCTCAATGTTGCCACGGGAGCATCGGGCATCGCGTGGAATGCGACCCCGAACGCTATAACTGCAGCATATTCGCGTTCCGTGTCGCTCAAGCGCCTTGCCTTGCCAGATGGCACGTACTCGTTTTTCTTTGCTGCCACCAGCGGCGCCGGGACGATCGATTCGGCGCAGACCTGGATGGTGTGCTTCGACAGCACGGCGCCATCCCTCAATTTCACCTATCCATCGGACAATTCAATATTTAATGGAAACGCGGCTACTTTCGTTATCAATGCCAGTGACGTGACTAGTGGCATTTTGAGCGTCAAGATCTATTCCGGCGACGCCGCGCACCTCGTTGCACTACTGGGCACTTGCATGTTCAATGCATCGCTCAATCTGTACACCTTGGAGTGCCCTATCATGGCCACGTACCAGGGAAGCATCACGGCCTTGGCAACTGACATCGCGGGCAACGTTGCGAATACGACGCTCTCATTTATCATGTTCAACCCGGTGAATGTGACCGCCCTAGCAAATATCACGAGCGGGCAATTATTTGGATCACCAATGTGTACCACCGGGACTATCCCCGCTCGCGGCACATCAACAACGGTGACATTATCATATCATGATTTCACGAACTCGGGGACATTAACGTGGGTCCCACTAGGAAGTACCGTCGTGAACCCTGGACAGACGCAATACCAGATAAATTGGGACACGGATTCGATCATCAGCAATGGCTTGATGAGCAGTTGGCTCCCCGTGCAACTATCGTCCGGCATCAACGCGCTCGGGGGTGGTGTCGCGCGCATGCACGCGTCGAGCACGGGCGCCATCCTTCCCGATGTATTTTACTACAGCGTGGATAGCCAAGGCCTCAATGTCTGGATATACGAGAGTTTTGGAGGAGCGTACGCGTATTCACAAGTCGCATCGTATTCCCTTCAAATCAGTTCCATTTCTTCGGTGTGCTTTAACACTGGCGATGTCAACGGGGATAATCTCGACGAGCTCCTTTTCTTTATCAACGCGAATGGCGGCACGGTGCTGTGGATGCTGGGTCGCGGCATCAACACCGTCACCAGCTTGCCTGGCATGCCGGCGGGGACGCGAGTCACGGCAGCAGCGATGATCGTGCCGAATTTCTACGTCGTCGGGAGCGTGGCGCAAGGTAATTCGGTTTCCACATCGATCCACGAGTTTACATGGACGGGTGCTGCCACGCACGTCGCTTCCGTTGCATTGGCAAATCCCGTGCTGTCCATCGATGCTCAACGATTGCATTCCACCGATAGCACTCCAGTCATCTTCTATGCCGATGCGCAGACGTTCGGGTACGTGGATGCCAATTTACAAGCGGTTCACGTGATCGATTCGATGCAGGGCATCACTATGATGCACGCCGGGGTGGTGGATGGTAGCGACTTCTCCAGCGTCGTGATCGGCGTCCAGCAATCGACGCAAGCCATGATCGTCCGGTACACCAACAATGGCGACAACACGTGGACGAGCCACCTGGTGCAAGGCTACCCCGCGAGCACGATCATTTCCTCGGTTGCCATAGGCTACGCGTCCGGATTGCTCGGGAGCATCGTCGTCGGCACGAACAGCAATGTCAACGAATACGCGTTCAATTCGACCACCGTGACCGAAGTTCCAATAACACTATCGGGCGGAAATAGCGTGGTCAACACGTACAAGGGCCTGCTCGATGCAAGAACGGTCTCGGCACCTGACCAACCGCTACCCAGTGGCCAGTTCGCGGCACGCGAGGACCTCAGCCCTGCCGCGGCGGACTATGCCGTGACGTCGGGCAGCGATTCGGTAGGCTTGTCGGCGCAAAGTCTCAAGGGCTCCGCCACGGTTGGAGTTCCAAGCTCGATCATCACCGATCAAACAAGTTCGCTGATCGATTCATCATCAGCACTCGGGTTCGGGCAGAGCGGCGCGTACGATGCTGCTTCTGGAATGGCGACCGCGTCTCGGGCTCAATTCCCGGATTCCAGCGGGCAATATTACACGACTGACACATCCATCAACACGCTATCCGACGTCGATTCTACCTTGTCTGGCCTAGGACTGGGCTACGTTTTCACTGCCAAGGCCACGACTCTCGACATGGTGCGAGTGCAGCCCTTCTGCCCTGCTGGTTCCGTTGCGCAGTCCATCACGGTGAGCGTGCGGGAATTGGACGGTAGCGGCGAGCCACAAGCGACCCCCTTTAATGGTAATTCGAAATTATTCAATTATGGGAGCTGGTACACGACATGGGAGCGACAGGTCGTGGACTTGCAGTTAGGATTCACCGGCCTCGTCATAGGGACGCAATATGCCATCGTGTTCGAAGCGACAACAATCTATAACATAGGAATGCTTTGCCACGAGAATTCGCAAGCATCGTTGACGACGGCTTCAGGATATTTAGTCCAAGAAACAGCAAGCGGATGGTCAATCCCGACCGTGCAAGACACCTCCATTGTTTCCGCTCAGTATCCAGAATATCGTTTAATATTGAACGTGCACATTATTCCGGATTTATCGATGTATCAACCTGATGCGTCGTGCGGTGTGGTGCTTAACGAGATCAATCCTGCTTTTGATCAAGGTTATCAAGGTGCGCATTGGGACTCGAAACCCTGGGTTGAAATTGCGAATCTTGGGACGACAGCGCAAGATATTAGTGAATGGCAATTGAAAGCCATTGTCCCCGGTTTTTCGGGAAGCAATGTCGAAAACGTCTTTTACACGTTTGCCGCCGGGGTCGTCATTGCTCCTGGATCATTGATCGTCGTAATATGCGGCACTGGCACGAATACTGATACCGAGAAGTACACCGGAAGCGATTACACGCCAGGATCTAGTCCTCCGCATCTTTTGTGTGGCGGGACTTCGATTGGACCTCATTTCGCGATTCAATTATTGGCGTCGACAGGTGCAACCGTCGATTATTTCCAAGTTCTTGAAAATGATCCTGTGAATCTGGGACAGACTTTGGGATTTGGTCTGGCATTACCCGATGGCGTGGAATGGAAGGACAATTCCACCACGGCACTCGATCCTTATCTTGATCAAGAATTATCGTTGTACGATACTGGAGCAACTTTATTCCCAGTCGCTCCTTCAAATGCTGTTTGCTACGCAAGGACCGTGCATGCGAACAATCGAGGCGGATCCGATTGGTCGGTCAATTCTTACTCGTCAATGGGCGCATTGAATTACCCATCGCAAGAATTTGGCCGGCATTTTGTCCCGCAGCGCATCTTGCCCAACCAACAGCCAACTCCAGCAAGTTACTTGTACGCATACCCGACCGTCGATCCGATCACCATGGATGGCGATGCTGGCTCTGGCACCAAGGTTGGCGAGACCACCCAGCACGTCTATGCGAATCCCACGTATGGTATTACCGGATTGACCGCAAATGTTAATGATCCGTACACGGATTATGACCAAGCTGAGACTAATTCTCGGGATTTTGAATATTCCCAAGGAAGACTACCCAGTGATTATGTGATACATCTCCCGCTGGATTCATCGTGGAGCGAGACCGATCCAAACTTGCAAATGTACAACAATCTGTACTTGAAGGATAACGCACGCTGGGCGGGTTATCGTACGTCGACGAATTTCTGGGCCGGAAACGCGGTATTTTCCGGAACGGCATCATTCCCAAGCAAGTCTTACTTGAACACAATAAAAAGTATCGTCGTTCCGGAGCAAATGCACGAGGATAATTTCATGCAATTTGATGGAACCTCGACATATGCCACGCTACATCAACAATATGGAAGCGTCACCATGCACGATTACGTTTACCAACAAGATCCAATTAGCGATTGCACCATGGGTGGGTGGATTTGTCCAGCCAGTAATAACTTGTTTACTAATACGCCGCCAGATACAGAGGCTATGGGTGCACCAGTGTTTTCATCAAGGTTGACAAAGAGTACTTGTATCGGAGGGTATGGGTTTGGTGTTACCGCAGGAAACCTCAATATCGCTTGGCTTAATCCTTCCCCGGTAATCAGCGTCTCATGCCCTTCTATCTTGGCGAATACTTGGAGTTTCGTGTGCGTCGAGTATAAGGTATCGAATATCAATATTGATTCGACAACTGGAAAGTTAAACGGAGGAACCGTTACCATCGAAGCGTACGTCAATGGTGATAACGTCTTGACATACAGTGAAGACTTGTCTTCAACCTCATATGTGCGAAATATTGCCAATCCGGAGCTTCCTGCCGTGTGGGTAGGTAAAGACATGTCGGTCCTTAGCGACAATAATTATTTTGCCGGGTACATGAGCGATTTGTTTTATGCCAACCGTGCCTTGAGTGCTGGCGAGATCATGGGCTTAAACGGTGCAATATCCCAAAAAGTCTCCTTGCCAGCTAATTCAATGTGCGGTGTTACCAATTCTTCGACGCCATATTCATTCGGAAGTAAGGATTGGAAAACGTTCAACGATCAAAGCCCGACTAGCAAGTATGATAATGATTACATGACATTTACCACGGGCTCGGCTTACACGAGCAGTTTTAAGGTTAATTTCGGTATGAACCAGTGGCTTTCCACATCTGACATGGCTAAGATTACGCAAATAACCGTTCATGTAAAAGCGATAGCACTCGCTTATGGCGGCTCGATTGGCCCTCTGGTTACTAATGATGACAAAGACAATGGCTATGGAGGGTATTACGTGATGCCTATCGAGGTATCAAGATCTAGCAATATATTGCTAGGCACCATCGCTGGGACTGCCCCACATTCAAGACTCGTATGGCAGCAATCGTGGGGGTCTCCAAGTACTGGGAGTGTGGTAGCTCCAGACAACAACCCGTCAGTTTTATTTTCAGACACGGCTTATTCTTGGCGCTATACATTCCCGACCGACGTGACGTTAACCGATCAAAGTGCCATTACGGATATCTTGCAAAACGGGCTCGAGTTCACCTACGACCCGGGCGTTACGATTAGTTCTTGGAATACAATTGGAGGTACTATAGAAGGGGCAAATGGCATATACATGCTAAATCAACCCGGGTATAATCCCGCTCTTGTCCCTTGGAGTACTACCAATGAGGTCTATTCTAATAACGAATTTGCTCGCAGTTACGAATATGGAAATTTTCAAACCTTTATGCCAGTTGGCATCATCATGTTAGATCAATGCTATATCTCCATCGATAGCGGCGATGGCATCACTGCAACGTCGGTCGGCGAAGTCAATCCACCCTCGGTCGGTTCTTTTGAATGCCCCATCTCGGTCGTAGCCCCGAACTTATTATCCTTGCAATCCATCACGTGCGAATTAAATGTCAAGGCAATATCGAGCCTTATCTTCAGTTCCGCCACGATTAGCGTGACTCCTTATGGCTCCGTGGGATATGGCTTGACCAACGTGCTATCGGCGAAAAACACCAACGATCTTCTTAATTATCTCCCGCATACCATGGACGGCACCACGTTGACATATTACTCGCAGTTTTTCAACGTACATTTCAAACCGGCCATCGCATATTGCAAGGTTTTTGATTATACACCTGTTGGCGCCGATAACCACGCGATAGGATGGGAATTAATAGGTTGTAGCGGGTTCCAGTGGGAAGTCGTGCCGGGGACGACCGATACCTGGAAAATCGCCTTCACGATTACTAATGATGCATATGCGAATCTACTAGCGGCGGAAAATGGCAACGTACTCAAACTCAAGGTTAGTTTCTCGGAATGCATCATGGTAGATTCCTTGACCCCGACTCCGCCGCCTGGTGATCAGGTTCAGTTTATTGGCATCCATGGCAAGATGTACAACACTATCGACATTCACCAAGCATTTTATATGACCGAAGTGCACGCGTTCCCCCACTCCTACACGCAGACTAGTCTGCAAGTGCCGACACTTCCGGCACTTCCGAGCAGGTATGCCTCGCTCCAGGTGGTATTCCAATATCCCATGTCGGCCATCCCGATCGATTTTGCCAACATCCAGTATTTGACCCAGGTCTGGGTGAGCTGCACGTTGGATCCTTTCGTTTCGTGGTTCAATTGCGAGGATACGAGTTCACCAGACGTGGTGTCTGGGGATTCATATGTCCGCAATCGTCTCAATAAACTCGCCTACACATTCGGGATTGAAGTTTTGAATCAACGCACGAATGAATGGTTCCCGTTGCAAGCCGTGGATCCATTTTTGTGCACACCTCTTTCTGGCGGGAATCCGGTGCAGTTGCAAATTGCCTTGTCACGATCGGCATCGCTTGCGCTGGAAGATTATATCGTTGCGGGGGTCGGCATGGTCTTGCGATTCACGTGCATGGTTGATTGGATCGACAGTGGTAATTACAATTTTGCAACCGGGTCAGGCTTGCCGCCCAATCCCGTGAAGAAACTCGACTTTGCCGTGTCGAATGTCGGCGTGAGTATTGATTACAAGGGTCTTCCTGCACCCATGACGCTCCAACAAACTGATTTGCATGCGTTTGCTTCCGTGACGTTACCGGCGACATCGCTCATTACCAAGATCAATGCTTTAGCATCCCAATGGCAAAGCTATGCGTCTAACGTACATGCTACTGGTTCATTAGATATGGCTGTTGATCTTGGCTTGCAAAACGTGAACACCCAAGACATTGCCAGCTTGAACATTGATCTTGAAATCGTGCGCACCGATAGTGGTACTCGCGTGAGTGTTCCATTGGACAATTCCATTAATTATTTCCCTGCAAATGCGGCAGATTTTCCTTCAAATACCGTTGCACAGACATTCACTAGCCTTGGAACCGTGATGGATTCCCTCACGGTCATGCCGAACGGCTATTCCCAATGGTTGAATGATCCCAGAAATAATCAAGTGCAATTTATCCACGTGTGTCTAGTAAATGTCGTTTCTGACGGCTGGGGTGGGGAAATTCCAGATATGAATTCGATTATAAAGGAACAATTCTTGTCGATACAACAATTCAAGCAACAATTCTTCCCCATGCCTTCCAATCCCGCAACCCAGGTTATTCTACCGTTTTATGCAACAGGGATTCAAGCTGGCACGCAGTACGCCATCGTGTTCCAGCTGGTTGAATCGACCCAAGGAGGGATTGTTCCTTCTCAAGGAGGGGACATTCTCGACTTGCTTTGCGAGGATAGTACTGGCCAGGATTATAGTGGAGGCCAAGTGTACTTTGGCACCTATTATTCTTATCCTCAGCCGAATATTCAATGGAGCAATCCAGCCTATGGAGGAAACCCCATGGACCTAGCATTTGGCATCGATTTCACCGACACGGTGCATCATATCACGATTTCCGATTTCCGGGTAGGTTCTAACACGATTCGCGTGCCATTACAAATCCCATCGGAATACATTCCATCGATGATCGGGTTCGATCCTTCGGCATGCATTACTGGAACCGAGAATCTGTTTCGATCGTTCGATCTTGACGTTTCCATTTCAAATGCGATGTGGAACGGCTACGCGGATGCCTCGCCTAGCGCGACACTGACCATCAATCTTCCATGCAATTTGCAACACTTCAATGCGAGCATGACCTATTATGTTTCATCAAGCGGCAACATCCCAGACGTGGGAATGCTCTCGTCGGAATACACGTTCTCGTTGCCGACTAGTTTGAAAGCCACGGACTTGTGCTACCTGCTTGCTGGGGAAAAGTCCGTGTTCGATTACTGGTCGTGGCATGCGGGCGATGCTGCGGCAACCTCGCTCAAGGGCACGACGCCATCGTCGCTATACGCGTTCTTGCAAGATAATGGTGGAGATGGTGAGAGCTTGATCCGTGTGCTTGACGCGACCACGAATTCCTGGGTTACCATGATCGATTCCCTCGATGAGTCTTACGTCTGGAACGTGCTGAAACTAAGTAAGTCGAATCCGAATCTCGTGTTCCCGCAGGATGCCCCTTTCGTTTTCGACTTTCTTTACTATAGAGGGTCTTCCATCAATGATATAAACTTGACCGATCTCGTGTCGGGACCGACCGACCAGGTCACGCTGCAGTATGGCATGGATTATTCAACCTATCAGGCACAGAACGGCTTGAACGGCTTCATCGCATATTATGACATCCCGGCGATGAATTTGACTGGTTATTACCAGAATAGGCAATACGGCCAGCCAGGCACGAGCGCGTTGACCCGGAGTTTTACCACGCAGTTCACGCTGCCATCGGGGTACACGGTCAACGATATTGACGCGATATCGTTGAAGTACAAGGGTACGACCTCGGTGCAAGCTTCGGCGATCGGTGTTCCCGTGCCCGTCATGAACGACACGGATATCGTGGGAAGCGCGAATGCCACGGATACCAAGACCGTTTCGAACATTGGCCAGTCATTCCTTGCCACGAGATGTACCATCGATTCGATGGAGATAAAGGGTATATTCTCGACTGGCACTACCATCAAAACATCCTTGTATGCCGACGCGGTCGCGAACCAGCCTGCCATTACCACCGTGAGTTTCTCGCCGCAAAGCATCATGCAAGACCAGCAATATCTTGTCATGAACTCGGAAGCAGGCGCGAAGATTGTTGCATGGTTTGCCAAGAACGGTCTGCCATTTGCTGGCACGGTTTCGGCGGACATGATGATCAAAATTGACGTCAGCAGCGCAACCTCTGCAATCTCCGTCGCCACTGCATTTGTAACTGCGTGCTCGGCGATCCTTCAAGCCGAAGGGATTGTCGTCACGGACAATTTAGATGGAACAGTGACCCTTACGCAATCTCGCGCTGGTGCTGTTGCAGACCCGTGCATGTACACGAAGACAGGTACGGCGATCACAGGTCTGGTGCATGTCGAACAACAAGGCTTCGAGAATCAACTTATCACCACGACTTCATTGTTTGACAAGAATATATTAGTCACGTCCGTGCCAGCGGATGGGTGGTATCACATTTCCATGCTCGGTGCACCGGCACTCGTGGTATCAAAAGAATACTGCATCGTGCTCTCGTTCTCGAACCCCACGACGATATATGTGTCTCAAGTGGATCCGTATGGCAATGGCACGGCATATTATGCCAGCAGTTCCAATCTGTACCGGCAGGTAACCATCGATATCGCGATGCTCGTTACCCTCGAAGGGGACGCTGACAAGGTCCTTGACATGCTTTCCTATTCCCTTTCAAGTCAATTCACGTCTTCGAGCATGGCAGGCACCAGTTCCTTGAAGTGGATGAACAACATACCTGCAATGCTCATCCACGTGAGCGGTCAAACATACGCCATCTCTGGCACGTTGACGTCATCCGTGCAGTTTTCGAACCGGTTCACGATGCCTGTCCAGATCACGCTCGCCATGATGCTGTCCGTTCAGCCGACGCTCGAGATCAATTACACGCATTGGAATGGCAAGTACGTGTCGAGCATTCAAAACGTAGCCGGGTTACAAGTCGCCGACGTTGATGGTGATGGCCAGGGTGACGTGCTGCTGGGTGGTACCGGATACTTCTCAAAGAACGAGTTACGCGGCGACGTCTACGAGTTGCAAGCAAGTTTTACTGGCGGCTACACTGCCACGACCTATATTGACATCGCCCTTGATCGCACGAACCCGCGGCCGCAATTTATCGTTGATCCGGTCCAGGCATACAACATGGACATGCTTCTCCAAGCTGGGACGGGTTCAACTGACAAGACATGGTGCTATTGGGCATTACCGAGGATGGAACATCCCACGGATACGAATCCCACGAATATCAATTTCCTGTTCTTGCCTGCATTTACAGGCAAGTTTTACGTCATGGTGAATGATTTCCACGGCAGTGCCGCCGATCAAGGACCAATTGCGACTTACTTGAGCTCTAGTCGCCTCGCGTTGCAATTTATTTTGGTCGAAGGTCCGCATAATAAAGCGTACTATGCGGTTAATGTTTGGGAAAACGGCGCTTGGCAACTTGCTATTACTTATTTTAACCCATATGCATGGGAAAACATGAACATTCGCATCACCTCCACCAAGGCATACGTCGGCTCACAGACCTTGAATTGGAACGGGAATGGCGTGGGGGTCATTGAATTTTATGCGGATGTCGGAGCCAGCGTGCAATTTGACAACATCACGGTAAATTCTCAGAGCGAATATTTCTCGGCGCCATATTCCCCCGGTGACATGGTCACGAGGAAGTTTGGCTGGTACGGGGTGAACAACGCCTTCAATTATAACCCGGCCTCGCCCGATAACGCTCGCATTCAGCTCTTGAGCGCCAGCACCGCTAATGCCGTCCAGATCATGGACAATCATCAATTTACTGTCGAAACCTTCAGCGCACACATCACCCAGTTAGTGCTCAGCTATGCGCCGTATGGTTCAACGAGTTTCCAAAACATTACGACGATTACCAATCCAACATCATACACGTGGCAACCGATCTGGACTTCTAGCGGCGTACCCGAAGCCTTGTATCAAGTGCGGGTCATGGCGTTCGATTCCCGCGGGTTGCGAGGCTCTGCGATGATATTTGTAAAGTTGGATAGGACGCCGCCGGCCATCGGATCATTAACAATCACTCCCGCGGCGAGTGGTTCGGGAATCGTGTCGAAACTATCACGATACTCCATTCCCATCACGGATGCGAACACGATCTTGCCAGCTCAAGTACAAGTTCGTGATGCCACGAGCGGTGATGTCTATGAATCCTTCAGCGTCGCTGTCGTGAGTGGCGTGGCAGCGTTCTCGCTCGCGCAATTCTGGGCCGATTATCCCTGGATCACCGCTATCGAATTGACAATGCAAGTAAGCGACCAGGCAGGAAACGTTGCGACGATGTCCCCGACTTCCTCGCTCGCCAAGGATACGACCTTCCATGTCGTCTTGTCTGGTGCAGCGAGCACGGGAACCATCCATTATGGTGATTCGATCCAAGGCACCGTGGTTGATTCGTTCAATCAGCCCGTGGTCGGCGAGGCTGTTGATATCTATGCGAACCAATTCTTCTACAAGCGGGCAACAACCGATTTGAATGGCCAATTCTCGATCGCGGCCACGAGTCTCGATACGTGGTCTGAAAATTACCTTTACGTCATGGACTTGACCGCGCCGTGCGATTGCCTCACGAAATTCAAGGTGCAAGGCTTGCAATTTTTCGATTATGATCTCGGGATAGAAACGACAAGCGACGCGTATCTGGTCCAGAGCGCGCTCCATTCCGAAGCTCCCGCGTCTGATCAGCCAGCGATCCAAATCAACGGCGCGTCGTTGTTGAAGTACATGCCCAAGGATATCGCGGGATTTGCCTTGGATTTGTTGATACCAAATGTCGCTTCATCATTTTGGCGGGCCACGACTTTTGACTCGATCACGATCACGTTTATCGACATCGCTTCCCACCAGTTCACGTGGACGCTCAACCGGGAACAACTTTACGAATTATTTGCTGACCCGAGCCAGTATCCTGCCAGCCAGGAGATCATGGTCGGCAACGTGGACTTGCGCCGCATCAGGGTAAACATTCCCATTTCTGCTGTCATGGGCGACAATTTTGATATAAACGAGCTCCAATCGATCATGATCACCGGCACCAATTTCAACGTGTATCCGGGCAACATCACGAGCATCATTGCTGGTGGCGGTGATTTCCAGTACCTTGGTTTTATGGGCTTGCGCGCGATGCGATCCCTCACGACATCCGTCGCGCTTACCATGTTCCTGCCGAATTACGAGGTGGACAGCCAGCAGCAAGGATCGACATTGGCGACGTATGACCTCGATTTCTCAAACGTGGCCCCGGCATTAACAGACGTTTATTTATACCCATCCTTGAAGACAGGTGGTGCCGTCCAGGTCACGAACGGGTATCTCGACATCGTGGGTGGTGATTCGGGCAGCGTTACCCCGCGGGTTTATGCCTGGCTCGATGATTCCGCAGCGGCATTGCCGATCTTTTGCGGTCCCTTGCAACGCGCTGATTACGTGGCATTCCAGTTGCAATGCCCTGCAAAATACGACGGACAAGTCCAAGCCGATGTCAGTTTCACCGGCTTTGGCTCGATTATCGATGTTCGCTTTGCCGAAAATCATGCCGTGTTCGTGCAAGGCATCAAGATGCCAGTCACGTACACGGCTGGGCAATGGATGCAATTTGAGTTCTTGATCAATTGGAATCAGCAAACCCTTGTGGCGAAGATCGATGGCACGACGCAACTCGTTGATGTCTCGTTCCAAGGGACTTCTCTACAGGCAATGGAGATGACCACGGAAGGCGGCAAGATCGACAATCCACCATTCCCTTCCCCGCATGTGGAGAATAATGAATTCTACGTGGATAACATCATCCTTTCCACGCGTGGTGGCGGCGCCGAAGTGTCCGTTGCTGCACGGCCAACGACCATGTCCGGGGTGACCCTGTCGAATTTCAAGCAATTGGCGACTGTTGACTGGATCAACGACGATGGCACGCCAAACCCGGCCGAGTACAAGAGCAATTCCTTGCTCTCGTTCACGGGCACGACGTCATTCATTAATAGCGGGTCCGATGGCTTCCCAGCCGTCCAAATGGAAGCGGGCAGCAGCATGACTATCGGCACTAATGCAAACCCGGGTTTAAGATTATCCGATTCCGTTCCGGCAAACGCACAAGGGAGCGGGATTGCCATGATGATAACCGAGCTTTCCGTGAAAAAGTTCAGCATCAGTATCCAGTCCGCGACCGCAAGTATAAAGGATCATTTCATCATCAGCGTGGATTCGACCACGAATCAGTTGACGTTGCAAGTCACCGTTGATTTAGGTCACCAACTCGGGGGCGTGGTTACAGACTCATTTTCCGAGACTGCGACACTTCCAAACACCTTCGTGTTGCGATTCGGTATTCTATCTGGCTCCGAATACACTGAAGTGTGGATCGAGGACACATCACAAAATATCCTTTGCGCGCCCCTTATTTCCCAAGCTATTCAAAAGGTGCTATACAATATGTGGAACATGAAAATCATCATGTCCCCGAGCACGGAATTACAAGTCAATTCCATCCAGATTGGCGGCCAGTGGAGATCGGGGATTTCGACATATTTAACCTATTCCAGAGCTGTTTCCGAATCCAACATTCTCGTGTCGTCGACCGGAATTACGGGTAACGTGATCGGTCTCCAACTATCAACGGTCGTAACATATCCCTTGTACGCGAGTTCCGGTGCCACGCATGTCGAGGATGAGATTCCCGGTCAAATGCTGGAAGCCCTCGGAAAACCAGGAACTTACACGAGCCCGATGAGCGTCGTGTACCCGGGCAACGTGTTTTTTGCACCATGCTCAGAACAAGCGACGACAGGACCGTTCGTCATGGCAAAGGAGAGCGTGCAATTCGTGCCGAATTCATTCTCTAGCTTGCAGACAATGCGCGATATTAGTGGGAATGCAATTTATCAGCTCACTGTTGATTCCAGTAGTGGTACTGCCGTTGATGGCACCGGCTTCCTCACAAGTATACAAGGGAACAGCATGGCATATGATCCCAGCGGGGACTCTCTCGTGCAGCCTGCCTTGATGCGATATGATTTACCGACAAACACATGGGTCAATCAGCAGGTCGTGAATATCCCCGTTGCTACCCCGCAAGCTTGGACAATGGCAGATGGCATTGCTCAATCGTTTACGGCCACTTCGACATCACTGATCTCGTTTGCCATGTACACGAGCAAGACTGGATTGCCCAGCAAATTGGATGCACTGGATGTTTACTTGTTCACGGTTAATCCAGATGGCTCGCTCAACACTAACACCCCGATGCAGCACGAAACATTGCGCGGATCAACGTGGACGAGGAACCAGGATGGTTGGCAATACTTCAGCCTTGCGTGCGAAGGTCTCGTTATCGGGCATGAATATGCCGTTGGCGTGACGGGTTCCAGCTGGAATTCATTAGCAGGAATGTTAATGCTCACGGCTATCAAGGCGGCGACCGGAACAGGGTATACCGGAGGTTGCGCCTATCAATACGACAATTCCGGGACGTGGACGCATAACCCCTCGTCTAACATCGCGTTTACGGTCAATCCTTACTTCTCCGACGCGTATGCCCTCTTGCAGTTGAACATCGGTGGATCGTGGACGAATTTCGAAGCTATCCAGCTGGGTGCGTTCGGTGCCTTCGCTTTCAGCATCGATCCTTCTTTCACGCGACTAACGGATGGTACATTCACCGCGGGCGCGACATATTTGAAGCCAGGCGTGTACGATGCACAGCTCTGTTATCCCACGAATCAAAATTACAACCAGGGAACGCTTGCTTTCACGGTGATCGTGACGCCCGCTCAGACACGTCTCGATTACCTCCCATCCGTGTACAAGAAACAAGATATGCAGCAGGGATCGACGTACCTTGCCAATCGAACGTACAGCGATCCTTCCGTGACAGCGGAAGCAGGCAAGCCATGGACTTGCTTGTCCTTGTCGACAACCTATGGCCAAGCACAGGAATTCCGGTTTAACTTGTCCGAGACAGCGACTGGTTTGCCGGTATGTAATGCGCCCGTGTTCATGGAAGTTGGTCTTGTGCCAAATAGTGTTAATTGGCCAGACGATTCATCATATACTGCTTCCTATGCTGATGCATCGGTTGATTACTTGTACAATCAAGACCCGTACATCAACCCGACCATGGACATTATCAATTCCTTCCCCATGACTCAAGGTAAGTATGACAAGCCTTTACTCTACCCGTATCTCACCGCTACCACGGACTGGTCGCGCTGGGGTCCGATCGCGTGGACGTGCAACATCACCGGTGATGGCGACCACGGTACCGAGCCCGGCGTCGTGACGTTTGACTTCATGAACGGCCTATATCTCCGTGACATCGTTAACAGCGCGCTTGTCTTGTTAAAGGAGAGCGTGAACAGCCTGGACAATCTTTCGCTGTATATTCGCGTATTTTATTCGGCACAAGTGACGCTGGCAGACATGGCAATTCCCGAAACTGGGCTCTCGACCATTTTCCCTGCAGAACCCGCATTTCCCCAATACTTTGCCGGGACTGCGAACGCAAATCAAATCGTCGTGACCTGGGCCTCGGCAACAATGTCTGGCGGCTTGCCTATCATAGGCTATAAAATCTATCGCGGCACGGGATCCGATTATAGGACTCAGCAAGTGTGTGTTCCCTTTGTCAATCCGAATACTAACACTTTCACCGACACGGGCGTGCTAACTGGTACTTCATATTATTACACCATTTTCGCGATCACTAGCGCGGGAGCGGGATCCTGGCCTTGCTCCGATAGCGTTTTTTCGACATCGGATGCCGCAAACAACGTGCACGAAAACGAGTTCTTCGGGTGGAATATCCCGGGCAAGTCGTACACGGATTATCTCACGACCGTGTTTGGGAACAATCCCCAAAACCTAGGATCTTACACCGATACCAGCCATTCGTCGTGCTACGCTGAAGGAAAGCTTGCCATAGAACGCGATGATATCGTCATGCTTGGCGGGTACACCGAAGGCTTCGCCATCGATAGCAACGGCTTCAACGTGAGTATCGGCATCCATGAGGCCAAGACACTACCCTCCGGCGCCCTGGTTCCCGTGACGACACCTGTGTCACAAGGATGGTACAATGATTTCTCGCAGCCTGACAACCAGCTCGTCGTGTATCTCGATGTCACGGACAATTCGGGCAAGGTCAAGTACACGCAGTTTTCATTGTATGCCGAGACCGATGCTACTGGTGTCGTGACATTCACACTATCGTCGACCACGCTTGGAGGGAACTGGGATACATTTGGACCTGGCATCTACAAGGGCCACGCATCCACGGACGGTAATCGCTATGTGAATGCATATCCGACGAACCGGAGTCAAACGTACGATTTTGAAATCGTTGTGAAGTCTCCTAACACGTATGATTTATCGCAACCAGGTTATGAGTACAATTTCACGCGGGCATTCGAGGTTGGCGGTACGAGCAGTGCGTTCTACACGAACGAGGATCCGAGCGTTAACCAGGTGACGATCTCCGGGTTTTTGCCTGGTGACACCATGGGTGACAGCAATTTCATCACGATCACGACTCAAAGCGCTAGCGGGATCATCACGGATGCTTTTTACTTGCAAGAATCGGGTGCCGGCAACCCTTCCGGAAGGCATTGGTTACTGGTGGATCCGGCCCATCGCCACGTGATTTCGGTAGCTAATGACGAAGACAATGGTGGTGAATTGACGAGTTCGGCCATCATTTCCATGTTATGCGCAAGTATCAATGGTGTAATGGGCAGTGATAGCATCACCGCTGCGGCCCTCGATGCCACGTCTATGACCGTCACCAGCCTGCATCCTATCGTCGTCATTGCCTACGACGCTGCCGAGACAATACCATCCTACTTGAAAGTGGTAATGGGACATCTGCCGCAGACCACGCAAGTCGTCGGCATCGGTGACGTGATTCCCGAGATCAGCGGGGAAGTTGTAGCCGTGCAAGATGGGCCGGTCGCGAGTATGGATACCGTGGGGTCCGATGGCAAGACGCATGCCGATGATTCCAGCGCAAATAACTTGCCTCTCTACGACGGCATCGGCATCATGCTGTCAGTGAATGGCGAGACGCTCGACACGTACACGACTTCTGTGCCGAATCCGAATCCCACCGATAACTTGACGCAACCTGACTTGAAGCGATATGATTTTAACGTGTCGCTGCGTCTCCTTATTGGCCAGCCGTTCCAATCGCTCAAGATTGATTTCGATTCACTTAATCATCTCGCTAAGAAGACAATTTACTTGACGAAACTCTACCTCTCGAATGGTCTGCAAGGTAACGACGGGGAATGGTGGGACCTGCTTGGGGAAATCGTGCCGTCAACCGGGACTCTTCCAGACCCGATCTCGGCTTCCACGTCGACCACTCAGTACTCGGCAAGCACCACCGTCTACCACCTTGATCAAATGGGTTCGTCCGGACAATACACGGGCTCTGGTACACCTGATTTATTCAACACGATCAATGCCCGGTTCGCCCTTGACCGATACGAGGATGTTTCGCCAATCCAGGCTACACCCGTGCGAGACGTACCGATATACGCCGACGGTCAAGTGTTCACGATCGATCGAGCAATCAAATTCGTGCACGACGATACCGGCACTAGCGGTGACGCTCTTGATCATTCAAGCTTGGAGCTCGTGAACGTCTTTGGATCATACTTGATCGCACCCAAGTATTACACGCCAGCGGCTCGTTCTGACATGTCACCGAAAGAATTATCACTCGGTCGTGGTTTCCAGTTCTTGCCAACGGGGTTCAATGATCTTCCATACACGAGCATGGATGGCGTCCGGCTCGCGACAGTAAATGTTGGTTCGCAGACGGATCCGAGCAGCGGGCGGCCAATCCCGTATACCCCCGAAGGCATTTACATGAAACCCGGGTACACGGGATCATCGACCTCGAAGTCATTGAGCCCGATCGCTTTGCAATATTCGTCGGTGTTCATTCCGTACCGCCCGACATTCACGGGCGAGCTCGCGTTACCCGTATTTGTCAACGCGGCCAATCCGGTCTCGGTCACTTATACCATCACGATCACGCGTCCCGACGCGCCGTGGTATTCATATTCCGAATCGCATACGCTCACCGCACCTACTGGTGCATCCTCTACTCAGCTAATCAATTACAACGTCACGATCAATAGTAGTAGTTTTGATAACAATTTCCTGACAGATCACTACGCAACCATCACGTTCACAGCATCGTTGGCGAGCGATGGGACCACCATAGACATGGCCCACGCCTATTGGATCAACATGGACTTGCTAGGGTGGGAAAACTTCGTCACGGTCTCGACAGGCTTGCCAGACGCGTCCAGGGCCAAGCTTTACTCGAACCAATTCGTAAATTACTTTGGATTCAATGTAGATTCAACCATGGGCGTCAATATAGGTCAGTCCTCTGCTCAATTGCAGTTTTCAGTCTCCGATGATGGTGCTCCCACGGGCACTGGGCTATCGCAGGTACTCGGCATTGCCAATCAAGATTCTGGCCCTATAACTATCTCTCCCACGTTATCGTGGGATAATGTTCGTGCGATGTTCGGTAGCCCGAATGGAGATGGAATATGGGCGCCACAAAATTCTGCGGCGGTGAAGGTATTAGATGATCGTTCTGTGTTTTTGCGCATGCTTGTGTTCCCAAAGGAAAAAGATGACACGTTATCCATCAGCCAAAACGAGAGTTATTACGAGGGCGTCCTCAACGTTAAAGTCGGGGGTGTCTCGGAGCCTCAGTTTTCGCGCAAGATTTGCGTGCTCGTGGTGCCGTACGATCGCTTGCAATTCTCGGATTATTATTCCTTCCTTGCCACGACGGGAGCAAATGATATTCTCCTTGCACAAAAGACCTTCAGTACCACGGCAAATCAACCTGTCGTGAACGAGCACGACATCGACAATTCTGGCGTCGTCGACGCGAATGAAGCAAAATTGCAAGACCAGGTCGTGCTCTCGTATCGCAAAAGCGCTATCACCGGCACGACCGGCACCTGCCTTGACGATCTTGCCATCTCGAACTGGGGTGCCGTGTACCAGGTTGCCACGCCTAGCACGTTGAATGACCCGTATGCCGAGGCCAGCCTTTGCCTTGCAAAAGCATGGAACATGTTTTCGTGGCAAGTCGCCGATCCCACGGATGCTGCCCAGACTGTCGCCTATGACGAGATTTACAACTCGGGCACGGTCGCTGTGAAGACGGGTGACTTGTCGATCATCCCGCGGGCTGGCACTTGGGACGAGATCTACGGGCACGCGGTTGATTGGACCGCGTTTTCGAGATTCGGTTACGAGATCGTCGTGAACTCCTCGATCCAGTCTTTTAACGTTATATTGCATTACACGATTGCTGGGGGCGGCACCACGGTTCACACATGTTCCTGGACAGAGTGGCATACGGATCTTTCAGGCATCGTGCAGCGGTCGTATGATTTGTCCACGCTCGGTGCAATCTCCAACATCACATCCATTGAATTTGTCATGCATCCTTCTGCATCCTACACGGGTGTACCCGGGTTTAGTGTTGGTTCAATATTTTTCGAGAGCAAAGCAGATAGCGCTTTATTGAACGTCGATTACACGAAGGTCGATGGGACTGCGTCAAGTTTCTCGTGCCCGATTGCGTTGACAAACCCGTATTCGAGTTCACAATATACGACGAGTAACTGGACGGTGCCAGGCGACGCCGCGCGGGTCACGCAGTTGGATCTCGTGCTGGCCGGAGAACCAATCGCTTTCCAGAACAAGCGCCTGGAAATTGATTTGCAAAGCCTCTCGATCGAGACCGTTAATTATTCGTCTGGTGCAATCCTCGCGGAACCCTATAATTTCAAGTTCTCCTACGAGACCTTGGCGGCTTGCACGATCGAGAGCGAATTGTATCACGATCCCTCGCGAATCGTCAGTGACTGGAGTCTTGTGGGAGATCCAGGTTGGACGGGGACTGTGACCCCGACCACGTACGCCACCCGTTACGGCAAGGACCGATGGACATTCACCGAGATGTTCGACGAGGATTTCTCGGGCAACATTTCCTCCATGTACAGGATCACCAACATGGAAGGAAAGCCTGTCTGGTCGTGGCCTTTCGGCGGTTCATTCTCCATCGAGCCGACTGGTTCGCAAGATGTTATCTCGGAGGATAACAATGGGAATGGTAACTTCGAGTACCAGGAATTCGTGACATCATACGTGCGGCAAATCGTGGTGCCGGAACAGCACATCGCATATGAAATGAAGACGGATTACACTGAAGAACGATTCGACAGCACTGATAGCGGCACCTACGATACCATCACGTATAGCGAGCGCGATATCGCGAGCAAGCCGATAAGCCTCACCTTGTTGAATTGGTATGGTGCTGACAACAAGTGGCACGCTGCATCGTGGGACTTCACGGGCCAATCTTGGATCTATTCCAGGGGCGATCGCAGCAACCTCGATAACAACGGGCAATACGAGACAGAGCACGTGTACCGCGACTTGTGGCCCGACACGCCTAACGATGATCAAAATCGCACCTACGAGACCGTGACGACGACCTTGAACACGCAAGTGTTCGGCACGTCGGTTGGCAACTATGGCTCGGGCAATTACGTGTGCATGCCTGAAATCTACCAGACCTTCCGCCCGACAGAGCCTGACGTGTTGACCGCCACGGTGCGCGTGCCCAAGAATATCGATAGCATTTATGCCTCGTTACGCTTGAAAGATGTCAACAAGCCCGCGTACATCGAGGCGACCATCGAATCATGGGATCCGTTGCAGCAAAAAGCAACGATGATCCCTGGTACGCCAAAGATCGAGATTCCATACGCAACTTGGTGCGATACCGAGAACAACACGGATGGTGTTCCCATCAATTTCAATTTCGATGGTCTCTCGCCAAATGATTTGTACGTGTTGCATCTCAAGGCCATCCCGTCAACGAGCACGCCGTCAGCGACTGTGTACGTGATCGCGAACCAATCGTTAGTCCATTATGCCGCGGATTTGGTACAGCCGGTGACAACCGTGGATGTCGATCCGAGTATCTATTCTACAAACACCATCACCTTTGCTTCGGATTCAACAAATCCGAAAATTAAAGATCACGTGCTCGCTGGTGGAGCCATCAAGATTCTTTATTATCCGCACAGCGTGATAAACAAGGACGTCGTATATGATATGACGTACGGCATCCTCGATAACACCGGCACCTCGATCGTCGTCAACGGAACGCTGCCGGCTTATGATTACGATCTCAGAATCCGTGTTTATGCTCCCGCGCACTTGTGGACGGTAAGTGCCACCGATCCAAATGCCCCGTTCGCCACCAATAACCTCCCATACTACATGCAGGCATCGGCGAGTTTGCAGTACCAGATCACCTTCTGGACCGATAACATCACGAACCTGGTCGCGCCGGCTGCGACGAGTGGCAGCGGCCAGGTCGTTGATGCATCGAATCCTGTCATTGCCGCGTCGTTTGCTTCCGCGCGTCCCTTGATGCAATATGCCAAGTTGATGATTACTTCCGCTCCTGCAACGTTGCACGATTTCGCTTTCACGGCATCACTGTACGAGATGAATGCTGGACAGATTTCGGGACAACCCTTGACGACCACGAGCACGTTGTACCTCGATGACTGGTACAAGGCCGACGATCACGGCAACAAATATCTCGTCGTGCCGATTTCCTACGGCAGACTTGATCCCACGAAAACCTATGCGATCGTGGTCCAGCGAAACGCGGGTGACAGCGCGGCGACAGCGGCAGTCACGTTCGCGGTCATGGTGCAGACATCGGGAACGACCACGGTATTTGGTGCCTATACGGGAAAATCGACCAGCTCCTTGGTTGCCATCGGTACCGCTGGTACAACTCTCGATTACTTCATCCCGACTGCGACGCCGGGTAACCAATGGCACTATAACTCATTATCATGGACGAACAACACGCTCGCAACGCCATTCAGTTTTCGCTTGCAAGGTGCCGATGGTTACGTGAACTTGACAGAGAATGCCATCGTTCAGGACCACGTGCCCGTGCAAGTCGATCCCCGTTACGTGATCGGTGAAAACTTGTCCGTCGATCCCGACGGCATGATCGCATGGGTCGATCCAACGGGCACCGGCTTATACAATGTCGGTTACGTGTTCACGAACGACACGAAAGGCGCTTATGTCCAGGAGAAAGTCTTGAACACAGCAGGGAGTGCAAGCACAAGTCAATCTTCCGTTTCGACCGGCGGGACTGGAACTGATCAATATTCGACTGTAAGCGTCTGGTCTCCCATCGCCATTGGCTTTTTCATCGACGTAAACATGAACCACAAGTTTGACCTGGGTTATATGAACGACATCAACGGCCAATCAAGTGATCGGTTTTATCCGTGCTGGTGGTTCAGCAATGGCAGTGAGATCTCGTACGTGCGCGGCATGACTTACGATGCCACGCTGCAATCCTATCTCGCGAGCACCTGGAATAACGAAAAATGGTGGCGGCAGATGTTTTTCAACGCGGCGGTGCAAACTGGCATCGGATTCTTGTGCGGCGATAACGAGCTCGCACAATTCTTCGCGAATCTCGTTTATTCGTACTTCCAACCGGATATCATGAATTTCCTTGGCTTGTCGGACACGGTACCAGCTGCTCCCATGCTGAAAGATCGTCCGTACACCCCGCGGGAGAATTACCCGTATCCCAATTATCTGGTACTTGTCGGGAATTCGCCAGATAACGAAGTACAACTCGCCATCCCGCACATGATTTTCGACACCGCGATCACGATGGGCACGTACAGTAGCAATCGCGACGTGTATGGCTCGTTGGAAGGCTGGTATGATGTCCTCAATGGTCTCGGTATTTACAATGACCATGATTTCTTGCAAGGTAGCGATCTCTATTATGTTGGGTTCTGCGAAGCGCGCATGAATAACTTGAACAACATGTACAATGACCCGAATTACGTCGCGAAGCCAGAATACTTGCGCCACGTGTCGTACGGGTGGCTCGCGTTCGAGGAAACCAAGAATGTTGTGAATTCGCTCGGCACGAATGGCTCGCTTGCCTGGATCATCAACGATGACGGCGTCGTGAGTTATTTCTACACCACCCAGCCCGCCACGTCTGAAACTGTTCCGAATGGAATGCCTGGTGTTGCTCAGTATTACTTTGGCCAGTATCCCCAGGGAGGAAACACGTGGGACTCGAGCAACCCGTGGGTTGACCCTTTCTCGTTCTACAACGACCCGCGCATGCCATTCTCCATGGACGAAGGGTTCTTGATAAACTATCAGGTCGCGTGCTTGTCGTCATTGTACTACTCCTCTTTCAGCGAAGCATCGAAATACGACCCAGACATCATCTTGCGAAACCTCGGCGCCCAATTGCTACAAATCGCCATCCAAACAGTCATGAGCATGGCGATTTCGGGTGTCCAGGGAGGCGCAGCAGCGGGACTGGAACAACTAGGATTAAGCATGCTAAACCAGATCGTCGTTCAGATGGTATTCTTGCCATTGATCGACGAGGGAATCAGCGCGGCTTTCGATGCGGCCGGTTATAGTTATTCGGACCTCGCGGCCAACGGCGAGGCAAATCGCTGGTCGAGTCTTGCAGGGTGGGGTTCGTGGCTCGCATATACCGTGATCAATAACGTCGCGATGACCTTAGCAGGAGCGATGGGTTCTGCAATGTTTGAGCCGGCATTCGATGCCATCAAGGAAGCTCAATACAACAAGCAGCTCGAGGCACACATCCAGATCTTGGTCGACGTGATAAGGAGCCTTTCATGCGTTGATGCTGAAGGATCGGCCTTTGCCGACTTGGAGACTCATGGCGATTCCCCAATCGAACTTCCAAACGATTTGAGTGAAGTCATTCATGATATCGGGATGGAAGTCGTCGGCATGTCTCCTTCCGATTCCGAATTCGCAAGTCAGTTCCACGATTTGCTGAACAGGCTCAAGGTCAGGCTCGGCGACGTCGTCACGACCACGGAACAGACCCTTCTCATGGATCGTATCACTCAAGAAGTTTCGTCGGAGACGCTCGCCATAGATACTCAGTTCGTCGCCCAATCCTTCAAGGACAAGGCCCAGCAAGATCGGCTCTATGAAATCATGGGCAAAACAGCCGCTGTCAAGTTCCCGGGTGGGGACGACAATGCCTTGATCGCCATCCAGAACTTTGCGGCCCGCACGTTCAAGCAATATGGCGGGAACTTGCCCGATGGCTTCGATTTCGGCACCGAACTCGATTCATTCTTGCGGGACAGCAACATCTTGCTTCCGGGCTGCATAAACGATCGCTATGTCATCTACGACTGGGCGCCGAACATGAAAATTCCTATCGCCGATGCCATGAGCGGTGCGTGGGGAGAGCATTATGACAATGAGTTTGAGCTCTACGACGATCCTCATACCATTGCTATAATCAATGAGGATCCGAAAATTTTACCAAGTTATAGAAGTGCCTCTGGTACGACGCTCCTTCCAGGACCTGCAATACCCGGACTAGGTAATGGTTTTCAGGTTGGGGTTGATCCGCTGGTTCTCTTGAGGTATTCACCGCCACTTAGAGCTGAAGATTATATCCATAATGTATTTCCGAATATGCCGTCGGGTGATCCCGCAGGGCTTCCTCTAATACGTTCTCTCCAAGATCTTCAAATGGGGACTTTTGGTGTCGCATATTCACGGGATTTTGGAGACACAGCATTTGCATTGAATTTATTAAGTTATGATCCAACGACTGGATTTTCTGAAAAACCGCTCACGCCAGGACTATCCTATAGAGATACTGCTAATAATCACAGATATAAAATCGTGGATCATTATGCAGATGGTGACAATGGCGAAATTGACGTGGAACATTTCTTGCTATTGCAAGGTTTCTCGTTCGATCCAGCGTTAAGTAAATTGACGCCAGTACTACCTGATCCCTCCAGACCTGACATGGTTCATTTGTTCAATGCATATTGTCAATGCTTGCGACCACAGCGCTCTATGAATTGGATGCTAAATCTCAACTCATTCGAGACTGGTATGACATTTTTTGATTATGAGGCAGCTAGCTCGATCCCTGTCGATTTTCAGGGTAATCTTGCTCGCTTTAATGAGATGATCTGGCGTGGGTTGAACATGTTCATCGATGAGGATAGCTTAGCGAATTTCATTCCCCGGTCTGCGGGTAGCACTTGGGGTGCAATGCAACTTGGACAGGGGTTGTTATCCGATAAGGGACTTCTCGCATTACGGCTTTTCCACCAGGCTGATTTACTTTATACCATGCGCCAGCGAGCTTTTGATGAAGGGGAAGATCCAAATACGTGGTTTTTCGGTGTTCATAATACATACTTGGGTCAGTCGTCTTATCGTACATCCCTTACGAGCGATTTAATGCAAGTAATTACTGATCCGATGACCCAGCGCGTACGTAGCGTCTTTATGATGCAAGGAAAAAGTAGTAATGCCGAATCGCTTCGATATAGACCGGAGGATGTTATGACTAGTCTCATCCACGACATCGTATTAGGTGGACTTATCCTCGCTGATTCCGCTAGCATGACCTCTAAAGGTTCTTGGAAGAATATAGATGGATTCAGGATTGGGCTGGGTTTGACAAGTGATGTCCTTAACGAATATAATACAGGATTTAATCATGCTCTTGATAATCTCTACGAGATATTCTTGCATCCCGATTCGTCCTATAACGATTTTGATAAGAAAACTCAAGCAAGGTTAGCACTTCATGGCACGGAATCGACGAGTGAAGGAGTCTTGGAATGGGGATTGTGGACTGCGAAGTCTGGTGTCCCCAAAAGGGCGGAGGCCAGAATGTGTGTTCAATTTTCGGGACGAGATATTCCTGATATTCGTTATGCTTCAGAAGCTGTGAATATGCTCAACCTTCGCATTGGATATGTGAAAATCGACCCATCAGATCCTTCAGGGAAACCTCTTGCTGATGCTTCTGGAGAGCCAATCTGGTGCGATGAGAATGGTCAAACGACAGATGCGAATGGGAATCTAATTGGACCCCGTTTCGATTCCTTTCCGGATGGAGCTCAATCCAACCTTGCCGGTCCACTCGAGGTCGTATCTTCCGGTTTACCACACAATGCATATACGGCGGCAGCAGATTATTGGATGCAATGGATGCATTCCGGAATGGCAGGAGCTATATATACATTGGAGGCGGAGGCTGATAGGATTGGCATCATCGATGCACTGACAAAATGGAGAGGCGCCATTTCTGGAGATTATTACTTTAATGGCGATCCGATTAATGGAATTCCTGGATTCCTTGCGCGTACTTCCGGGATAATGACTCGTGATGAAATAATCCGCTTATTCATCTTTAGTTCCAAAAGCTCTGCGTACTCTACGAAATCTTATTCATATGGTGGAGGGCGAGGATATGCAACGCGACCTTATCTTTCGACATTAGATTTAGTCTTAGGTTCATTATCGTTTAATGGTTGGGAGACTTCAAGAAGCGTGGATATTGCGGCTATGGTGACATCTGATGCATTACTTTCGAAAGGAATTTGGATGAATAAGTTGGATATCTTGAAGAATACTGCAGAAGCTGAATATAATGAATATTTGTCTCGGGTTGGAACAATATTGGGTATTGATCCCTTTTCTAGAGTTCCGGAGGGGGGTTTTTTTAAGGTTGCTGAGCGTCTTACAATTGGATCGGCTGGTCAACTTTCATTTTTTGATTTAGATAACATGTTTACACGGCGCATCGCTTCTACATTTCCAGATGGAGTTGACGGTAATGGATTTAATGTAGACGAGATGTTTTCTGGCCCTGCTGATTTGCACAAATTTTATAAAAACGATTTCTGCGTGTCATATGCTTTAAGCACAGGTTATGCTAAATCTCGTGCAGTTTTGACGAGCGCGTGGATTACGATGATAAATGGAGAATTGCGAGATCAACTAGATTTTTTGCTACTCAGTTCTCATGCCGATGAAATAGTAAGAGAAAGTGTTTCTACTGCTCTTGATAAATATATAAGTGACTTGAATACTGTACTCAATACTGGAAAGTCGCCGTATGGAACTATATTAAGTACAGAATGGGATATAACAGATTCCCGCCGTACAGAGCCTCCTCGCACGGATTTATACATTTTTGATACTGAGAGTGGTATTTCGCTATCTAATCTTGGAAAGTGGATGGAGAGAGGCTGGCAAGAAGTTTTTGAAAGTGCACTCGATGGAATTAACTCACCGGATACACGATTTCCGGATTATAAATCGATGTTCGATTCCGTATTTAACAATCCGACAAACATTCGACGATCAGCTGACGATTTAGCATTGAGCTTGTTATTGAGTCATTATGATTGTCTAAGGGAGTCTTCTCAGATGGCACCAGAGCTTCTTACCTCTGAGTTAGTTCGATTAGCTGGCGGTTGGACTCTCCAAGATGATGTAAACCGTCTCGTTTTCGCCGGGAATGGCATGACAATCGTTAATTCGATATGGGATCAAGGATATATTTATTATGAATTAGCTTTGCCTTCGAAGACTATGCAAGTATTACATCTTAGCGATGAATATGCGGGTCGAACGATCGTTGTTAGGGTTCAGGATAACGAGAACCATTTGCTCCAGAAAGGAATAGAAGTGTATGTCGATGCCGATTGGGGGATCAATGGCATTTGCACGAATGTCCGTGGTCCAACATTAACTTTCGATCAAGTTATACAGCATGTAAATAATGGTGATTTAATGAGTTGGCTCGCTGCTCGCCAGATAGCCGATGGGCGCCTTTATCCAACGTTCACGCGCTATCTCTTCACGTGCATTTCTCGGTCTTCGGACGCCGTTCCTTGGACGCTTCCTGAATCGCCCCTGGGGTAGACTTGGATGCCCGAAAGCTTTTTTTCCTTAATTTTTTTGACAATTTGGAAATTATAGGTGAACAAGATGACGGATTCACGCGAAAAAGCGGACTTGTTTCAAAAGGAATTGGACGTGTTGGAGCAATTGGAGCAACAAATAGGCGCTTCTATTCCAATCCAGACGATATATGAAGAGGGAAGTCTCCAGGGGTGTGGCTGCGTGAAAGCAGGCGGTCATATCACCAAGTTGTCCCTCGATAACACGCCGCATAATTGGGCGAGAATCGACCGCTCGCCATTGAAATTGCTCCCGGATTCCATTAGCAATTTAAAAATGCTGGCGGTGTTATTTTTAGACCGTCAAGAGCTCGCGGAACTCCCTGACAGTTTCACGGAATTGAAGAATTTGTTTTGGATCGTCTTGAGCGAGAATAATTTGACTCGTTTGCCCGAAGAAATTGGAAACTTGACTAATCTCCAGGAAGTGATCATCCGCAATAACCGGTTGACCAGCCTCCCGGAAAGCATTGGAGAATTGAAAAAACTACGAATTTTCGATTTGCGGGATAATCAATTACAGTTTCTTCCAGATTCAATTGGCGGGCTTGCGTCGCTCAAGGAATTCCATTTAGAAAATAATCAGATCACCTCCCTTCCAGAATCTATTGGAGAGTTATCATCGCTTGAGATTTTTATTGCAGCATCCAATCAGCTTTCGATGCTTCCAGATAGTTTCGGGAATCTCCGCTGGCTAGATAAGTTGGGTTTGGGAGGGAATCAATTCGACGTTTTTCCCGAGAGCGTAACTAGGATAGAGAAGCTCAGAGTAATTGGCTTGGACAACAATCTTCTCTCGACCCTCCCAGATTCAATCATGAACATGAAATCTCTCGTGAATTTAGAATTGAAAGGTAACGATTTTGTTTCGTTTCCCGAGGTACTTTTGAATAGAGGATTTCTCGGCTTCTTGAATCTCGAGGAGAATCATATTACATCTCTCCCCGAGAGGATTATTGATTTTAAATTTGAAAATTTAAAATTGAGTGGAAATCCCATTACCTCCATTCCAGAAGTTGTCATCCAGTGGTATGACGAGATCAAGCACAGACATCGAATTCAATGGTGAAAGCAAGTAAAAGAAAGTAAAAGACTGTGAAACTGACCTTTCAAGAATGAGTTACTTGAAGACAGGACGAATTTGAATCAATCTTCTTTCACCATTGCATCCTGGAGCTCGATGAGGACCTTGTCGAGCCACTTGTCGCCAAGTTCTGCGCCCGTCGCTTTTAATCTCTGATAATACCTTGCAGCACCAGCGAAGTCTCCGGCGCCATGCAATATAATGACCATGTCCCCGAGCATTTCCGGTTCCTCGGGTTCAGTCAACAACACGTGTTCGACGTGTTCCCTAGCTTCATCGTATCGACTAGCACGGACAAGCATTGTCGCGAGATGCTTTTCATAGATGTCGGACGTTCCGCTGGTTTCAATGGCTTTCTCTAGCTGTTCCTTTGCTTTATCGATATCCTCGATGGCTTCGTAAGCCAAGGCCAAGGAATAGCGAGCATCGTGAAAGTCTGGTTCAATATCGATCGCTCGCTTCAACTTGTCGATAGCCTCGCCTGGCATGCCTAAATCGATATATGCTATCGCAAGATTGTGCCAGAGGCGCGCGTCCGTGCCCTTGAGTTGCAAGGCATACTCGTAGCACGTGATCGCATCATCACGATACTCATTTTTTATTTTGGAAAGTTGTTGGAGTAACGACCCCAGGCTTGCATAATACGCGTGCAAAAAACTGCCGCTGTCGAAACCCTTGATACGAGCAGGAATCTCGTGAATTTCTTTAAAGGCTTCAAGTGCCTCTTCCAACCGCCCCATGCGCGCGAGTACAAGTCCACGATGGTAATGCTTAACGATGTGGAATTCAGCATCCGTGATCTTGTCCAGGAGTTTAAGAGCATCTTGAAAATGCCCTTCTTTATACAGTGAAATTGCACGTTCGAGCAATTTACTGCTCGATATCACGTTCGTCACCAGTAACTACATGAAAAGGAAGGAAAAAACCATGTGCGAATAATGCAAAAGCAGTAAGATAGAGACATTGCCTAGTTCTTGAACCTTGATGCAAAGGAACGTTTCTGGTACACGACAGCCACGATGGTGACGCTCGCGAAGCAGGCAGAGAGGATGATGAGGACGAGGATCATGGCCGGATCCAGTTGCGCGGGCGAGGGATCCACGGGATGCGAGAGCGCATACATGTTGTAATACATCATGCCAATGTACGAGTCGATGGCCGTGTTATCGGGCATCGTCAACCCCGGCATGTCGCTCAACCACGCGACCTGAGCCCCGGCATCGTTAGCAATCGAATAGATCTCTTGCTGCGATATTTGTGGCTGGCCGATGAACACCGTAATATGCTCGGCTACCATCATCTGGACGACCTGGTTGATCCAGGTTTGTGATGGTTCTTGTCCCTCGACTTTCTCGATGATGGCACGTTGATTTATGCCAAGCAACCAGAAGAAATAGCTGAATGACGCATGGCGCGAAACGACTTTCATGCCGTTATACATCGTCTTGTTTCCTTGTATGCTCACGAGCAAGGCATCCAAGCTGGCTTGATAGGTGGCATTGTTTGTTTTAAAAGTTGCATTATTAGATGGCGAGATGGTGCAGAGCTCTTGCGTGATCTCGCTCGCCATGACCTTCACGTTATTTGGATCCATCCAGACGTGAGGATTGGTGGCGTTATCCAGGTCAGGATCTATCTTTAGCATGGATGGCTGGGCAATCGATAAACTTTTCGGTGCACTGGAACCAAGCGAGGCCATTGTTTGCGCCAACCATGGTTCCAGGTCGAGAATGCCCATGTTCACGAGTAAATCTGCGCCCATCAAATCCTGCATTTGCGCCGACGTTGGACCGGAGTATGTATGGATGTCAGTGCCGCCTGGCACCAACGATTCGACCGTTGCCAGGTTTCCTGCAATGTTACGAGCGATGTCCCATGCCACGCTGACCGTGGTAATGATTTTCAAGGGCGTCATTGTGGATTGTTTGGGAATGCTTGTCGTATTCACATCCTTGTGGGTAATGAGCACATTATGTTGCATCGTGCTTGATGGTGAAAAAACCAGTAAAAACCCGATCATCACGATCGCGGGTACTATTATCCTTGTTTTCATTCCCATTTCACGCCGAGAAAATGAGAGCCAGATCCCAATTGGTACAATTAAAAGGCCGGCTCCAGTCCATGGTCAATGTCAATTACGAGCCATCGTAACAAGATATATTCGACCAAAAAAATTAAGTTTTACGATCAAACGTAAAACATGGTAACTTGATATCACGAACCACTATGATAGGATTTCGAGTATTTTTTGACCTCGATTTCAATAATCTACATGCCCGCGGGTGTCAATTGCAATGCCGGAAGTCGAACCGAATTCACTGGAATACCGGATTCTCATGCATTTTTTGCGTGAACATGAAACAGCCATCATGCCTGGAAATCTTGCCAAGCAATTTGATATTCGTCATAGCACGATCAACAGCGCGCTCAAGCGCATGGAAGAACGAAGGTTGATCCGGTGGAATCATTATGGCAGCATCGAATTGTTGGAGGATGGCTTGAACGCACTCAAGCACGAGGAAGTGCACCATCATCTCATCGAGGTTTTCCTGGTCGACACCCTCGCATTGACCCCTGAAGAAGCGCACGAGGAAAGCTTTCGGCTCGCGCCGCATTTCTCGTGCATGATGATACAGCGCATTTGCAACAAGTATGGTAATCCGCGGCAATGCCCTTCGAACCATGTTATCCCCGAATATCCCGCATGCCACGATCATCAAATCCATGAACACTCTTGAAAATGGAGGAACTATCACATGGCAACTCTAATCGACTTTTTCACGAACCTTGCAGAACCTTACATTCAACGGTCCATCATAGCTGCTGTCGTCCTCGCTGTTACTTGTGCCATCATCGGCATATTCGTGATAATGCGAAAGATGGTCTTTTTGGTCGATGGCATAGCACATTCCGCCTTTGCAGGTGGCGCCCTTGCCGTGCTCCTTTCCATCAACCCCTTCCTAACCATCGCCGCTTTCAGCATTGTATCGGCAACTTCAATGGGATATATCAATGAAAAAGGAAAACTGAGTAATGAAACGGCCATCGGCATCGTGTTTTCGTTCATGATGGCCATTGGCATCATTTTCATTGGCTTGATACGATCCTACACGACGGGTATCGAAGGTTTATTGTTCGGTAGCATCACGACCATCGATATCAACGAGTTTGCTCTCGTGATATTCCTGGCAGCGTGGGTACTAGTCGTCGTTGCGATCATCAAGAAGGCTTTGTTCTTCGTCACGTTTAGCGAGGATCTCGCGAAAGCTAATGGCCTTCCGACAAGGATCTTGTCTTACGTGTTTCTCTTGCTCGTTGCCGGGGTCATCATCATTTGCATGAAGGCCATCGGTGTTATCTTGCTGCTTGCATTAATCGTCACGCCAGCCGCTTCTGCGTTCCAGCTCACGTATAACATCAACAAGATGATGATTTACGCTATCATCATTGCAGTCGTTGGTGCCATTTTCGGATTCATGATCGCTTATGTCCTGGAGATTGCTGCATCGGCAACCATCGTCGGCGTGCTCACGGTGACGTTCTTGTTTTTCATGGCCATATCCCCCAAGCGACGCAACAAGAAAGCTGTCCTGGACGAGGCTCTCTGCCCGACCTGCAATAGAGCAATGTCTGAGACCGGCGCATGCCAATATTGTGACGAGCAAGAGGAACTTGCCCATGGACACGAACATACGCACGAGGTTTCGGAGTGATGAACGCCACTAGCGATTCCTCCGAGGAACCCGTTATCGAGCTCGAAGGCATTACCGTCGTTCTCGGCAAGAACAACGTGCTATCTGATATTAACTTGAAGATTTTCAAGGGTGAATATATCGGGCTTATCGGGAAAAATGGATCTGGCAAATCCACGCTCATCAAGACGATTCTCGGCATCATTCGACCGACATCAGGTTACGTGAAGGTCTTCGGGAAGCCGCTAAACGCCGCAAGTTACAAGAAGATAGGCTATACGCCACAGATGCAATTCATCGACCATGAATTCCCGGCAACGGTCGGCGAGGTCGTCGCCATGGGCTTGTACAAGAACAAGCCACTCTTGTCTCGCATGACGAACGAGGATCTTGACCGCGTCCAGCTCGCATTGCACAAGGTAAAGATGGAGGACTACATTAATCGTCCAATCGGTCACCTCAGCGGTGGCGAGCAGCAGAAGGTGCTAGTCGCTCAAGCGCTGGTCATGGAACCGGAAATATTGCTCATGGACGAGCCCACCAGTGCCCTTGATTTTCTCATCATCGATGACTTCTTGAAATTGCTGACGGAACTCAACAAGAAATACGGCATAACGCTTCTCGTCATCCAGCATAATTTGGAATTGTTATTGCCGTATTGCTCGAGGCTCATCATGCTGCGCCGCGCGATCATGTACGATGGCAATCCCACAGCGCCGGGTGTCAGAGACATGTTGATGCAAGTATTTAGCACGTGAAAACCCTTCATATTCAATTTCTTTCGGCATATTCAACTGGAACGCGCCATTATTCGGCTCGATGTCGACCGACTTCAAGTGCCCGAAATGCGGGCGTCGCTCGCTGACCATGCCGGATTTTCGCAAGGCAAAGGAACGCGGGCGGGTCAACGTGAAATGCACGGCATGTAACCTGGTTGTCGAAGTTCCAGCTGCCGAGGACTCGGAGAAAATCGATGTATATGGCGATTTTTTGGATATCTACCAGGAGAAATTCAAGAACGTGAAACCAGCAGCGCCGGCACCTGACCCAAGGTACGAATATAATGATTGGGATCCCCCTGCATCGAGCACTTTGTTTTGCAAAATGGCCGGCGTTCCTTACGAATCGCTGCGTTCTCATCTCAGGAGCGGCTCGCAGCCCGAAGAAATGGCAAAGATCAAGGAACGACTTGATTCGCGCCGCTACAAGTGCAAGATTTGCCTCCATTACGAGAAACCACGATGCCTTCTAAAAGAAAAAACGTCGAATCCCGAGGCGATTTGCAAGGGATTTGAGCCGGATCTTCGGAGCGACGAGGATTTCAAGGAAAAAATTTAACAGCAGGACCAATTGTAATTACTCTACTTCGTCATTTACCTTTTAACATTTCTACTAGCGCAGAAACTCGTGTCTTGACTTGCCCGAGCGAATCGCCCATGTTGTTGAACGTGATAACATTGACAGGAAGCTCCACGCCTTTCTCGCGAATGATGTCCTTCAACATGCGATGCCCCGTGCACATGGAACGGCATCCGAAGACCTCGTTGAAGATGATGCCGTCCGCTTTCATCTTCCCAGCGACATCGATGATGTTGTTGGCCATCTCCTGGCTTGACAAGCCAAACCCGTGCTGGAATCGCATAAGGGCTTCGGCATAATTGCGCACCAGGTTCCCCGTGGTCTTCACGGGCTCGCATGCGCCATATATCACCCAGTCTGGATAATACACGCGTGCGCCAAGCTCGTCAGCCATGGTGGCAATCTCGGGCTCGAAACCGCCGAACATCGGCGTGTAGATGATTCTGGGATATCCCGTAGCGTCGAATCGCTTTGACGGCTGATCGATGCGATCGTGCATTTCTTGCACGAGTTGTTTCATGTTTTCAGCATATTTCTGCAAGCGACTGTTGAAATCGATTTGGGAGTATACAAGCAGGCTATTGATCTCGGCAAACGTCGCTGGACTCGTGGGCAAGATATCGCCCGACGCTATTTCAAAATATATTTCCTTGATGGAATGCTTGACCGTATTAGAAAGGTCAAGCACGTCACGAAATTTGGTCTCGTCGAATCTTTTCCCCGTTATGTTTTCCTGGAAATGAATGAAATCCCAGAGTTCTTGCTCGTAAAAATCGATACTTTGCCCCGAATCGGAATATGGCATGTCTATAATGAAGTTCTTTGCCACGTACTTGTTAAGCGTGAGCGCCTCATGAAAATTGAAAAACACGCTGCAGCGAACGTCCAAGCTGAAATTAAAATCGAGGAGATGACCGAGCTTCTTGTAGAGGCCGAACAAAGCACGTGCGCCATAACAATGGTCCACGGGCAATCCGGTATCCGCCGCTTCCTTCGCCGCAGTCTCGTACGTCTGGTTCAAACCAAGGATGATGTTGGTGATAACAGAACCCGCAACGTTGAGCACCGTGCCAGATTTATCCATTGATTTCAAGAAATCGAGGCCACGAGCAAGGTTATTGGCACCGAGTACATTTTTTGCCGTGATCGCCGCACTAATAACGTTATAGTTTCGTCCCTTGTTTAACCGAGGAATGAATGCAGGTATCACGCCCCCGGCAATCATCATCTCCGCGAAGGGAAACGTGAGACCACCGATTTTCCGGTCTTTCCTCGCGGCCTCGATGATCGAGGGCGCCGAGAAAAAATCTATGGACATTTGCAAGTACGAGGCAAAATCAACTGTGTCACTAGCCATGTTTCGTGGCATTCGTTTTCACTCGAATTTATCGGCATTTTTTTTCTCGGTCACGAGCATTTCCTTGAACGCGTCGATCCTGGTCGATATTTGACCGGACGCGGCGGTCGAATAATCCCGCTCGATGTCAAGCACTGGTACATTGTAGCCATCCTGGAGACGTACCTTGAATTGCGCGCGATCGGTACCGTACACGTCGCAAAATTTAAGCACGTGCGCGATCACGCCATCAATTTTCTCGCTTTCTGGCAAGAAATTGCTGTAGTCCAACACCTGCTGGATGCGCCGGTCGAGGTGATCAACCTTTCCAGCCACCATTCGTTCGGGAGCAAGGACCTCCAAGTAATATGCCGCGAGGACTTGGACCGGATCATTAAAATCCACCTCTTGTTTCAAGAGCGGGAGATCATCGGAAGTTTCAGGTATCTTTTTCATGCCTCGTTGATCAGCAAAATGGAAATCGTAAAACCGTGCCGGTAGATCGAGCTCATCGAGCATGCCCGCGAACTTGTCCCCGATCAAGACCGGCGAGCCCGTGAGCACGATGTTCAATCCGTCGCCAGAAATATCAGGAGCCTCCGAGCCGTGCTCCTCGATGAACGAGTTCAAGATGGATATTTTCTGCTTCCACGGGGCAAGCAAGACTTCGTAAAAATCGTGCAACTTTTGCGACCCGCGTAGCGGTAGACGTGAATAGGCCTCGTATAATGAACGCATTTCCTTGCTTTGCTCGATCACGGCCTGCAAGCGTTCGGGATCGAATTCAACGCCCGCCAATTTCTCGAGATACCCGATCAATGTCCTAATCCCTTGCACGAGCAGCCTGAACGCTCCTGCAGTCACCTTGTATGGCACGGGAAAGGGATACATGTCAAGCCCGAAATATTTATTCACGATTTCCGCGGAATGAAAATCACCGCTGCAGAAATTGGTGTGTACCAGAGCGCTGATCTTGGGACGACCTTCCACTTGTGGCGTTTCCATGATGCCAGTGAATTCTTCAAAGAACCCGACCATCTGGCGCGCGTACACGCACGTCGTGGGTGTCATGTAATCGATGCCCTTGGTTTGCCAGGCCTCGAAGCCACCGAGCACGAGGTTGATCGAATCCACCCCGAGCGCGGCAAATATTTCCTCTGTTGCAAATTGATGGCCATACGTCCCGATCAATAATTGTTCGGCATCACGAGGCCGGTGCTTCCAATAGAACTCGAATATCTCTAGCATCGCGTGGGAAGGAAACGCACGGGGTTTCAAAAATCGCTCGATTCAATTTAATCAAAATCTTGATATGTCGTGAGATATCACACGGTAACAAGAAACTGCTAGTCATCGAACGTGAATCCCTTTGAGCACGCGAGAAATAGATGATGCGTTGGATAACGTCAAGATAATCGACACGCATGAACATTTTTCGAGTTCATTTGACATCGTGAGCGAGGGTGCTGATTTATATGCAATTTTACCTCGTGGCTATGTCGGATTTTTCGATTTTTATCCAGGCCTGCGAGGAGAACTGGTCCAATTCCAAAAATATCCCGAGATCATCGACAAGACTTATCCTAACCTGGTAAATTTCGTGAATGATTATCACGAACACGAATTTCTCGATACATTGGACACGGGCATGATACAGTTGCACGGCGGCTCGATCAAGGACCTTTCAGAGACCATGTATCGCGCCTTGAATGCATCGATACACGCTCGTTATCAAGAGAAAGGCTATCGCGACAGGGTGCTCCATGAATTCCATGTCGAACATTCCATCCTCGATGTGCCCCACCATGCCGGGGGCCTTAGTCCAGACCTGCGTGATGATTTTGACCCCGTCTTTTACAAACCTGCAATGCGCATCAATTCATTGCTTTTTGGCTTCGACTTGGATGCCTGGTCGCCATCAACATGCTTGATCAAGATCATGACCAACGAATTGCAGGTGCTCGATGGTCTTCCTTCGACGTTCGAAGAATACCTTGATGATGTCGACACCATTCTTGATTGGTCAAGGGACAAGGTTGTCTCATATAAATGTGCCAGCGCTTACGAACGGACCATCGACTTTGGCACCAAAACAGCAGCGGAACCTGGCGACAAGAAATTTTTATCGGCCAAGAATGCCTTTGTAAAACCTTTCAAGAAAACAACGGAAAGGGAACGCCTCGCGTTCGGGGATTGCGTGATGCATCATATACTCGGTCAAATTGAAGGAAACGGTATTCCCGTACAAATGCACACGGGCGAAGCCATCAAGCCTGGATCCAACCCAAACAACGTTGAATCACTGCTAACCGCTTATCCCGGCATCGAGTTCACGCTGCTTCATTGTGGTTATCCTTGGACTAGCGAGGTTCTTGACATCTTGAAACGCCACGACAACGTGCATGCCGACATGGTCTGGCTCCAGGTCGTGTCCCAGGAAGCTGCGCGCGGATTCTTGCAACGAGCTATCGAGGAGAACCTTGCGGGGCGAATCCTTGCGTTTGGAGGTGATTGCGCCTGCGTCGAAGGGTCCATTGGCGCGTTGCTACGTATCAAGGACGTGGTCCACACGGTACTGGGCACGCTCGTGGAACGCGGGGAAATCGCTCCTAATGACGTGGAATCCTTGGTAACCGACCTGTTCTATAATAACCCGAAATCGTTGTTTTTCAATCGAAATTAGAAGAGCATGTACATTTTAAATTGGATATTTATCGGGATTTAAATCGACATTGCCAATTAGAATGGAATCAGATCGAAGTTTGCATGTTCTTGATGAATTCAAGAAATTCGTCCTTTCTCGTTGCATCAGGAAGAAGCAAGTCCGGCTCGGGATCGTCGAAGGCATCGTCACGCGTCCTCTCGTTCCGAATGATGATGATAGGAACGCCGGCTTTGCGAGCGGCTTCGATGTCCCGGGAGGTGTCAGCAACGTAAACGACATTATGCCCATTGTTTTTGAATTTATAGTTCAACTCAGCCCTCTGGGTCGCGATCTCGATTAATTTGGACCGATCAGCATCGTCGGAACCAAACCCGCCTACCGAAAAATATCGTTCGATCGCCAGGTTCATGAGCTTGTAATAGGCGCATTTCACGACGTTGCCAGTTACAAGGCCCATGAGCACGTGACGCCGCTCCAGCTCGGCAAGGAGTTCGGGAATACCGGGCAACACCTTGCCATCGTCTTCTTGATAATGTTCCTCGTGATAAGTCCCGATGCGATCGAGCGCCACTGGCATTTTTGCTTCGATCTCATCTTCAGGAATGCCACCTTGCATCGCGAGCTCGCGAACGATGAGGGGATCGGTCAAGCCCGAGTACCCTGCCCACTGGATGTCCGCGCTAACCCCGTAAACATCCCTCAACGCGGCATAAAACGATTCCTTGTGCACCTTGATGCCGATCATGAGCGTGCCATCGATGTCGAACAATGCTAGGAACTTGGGCGGGGAGCTGGGCTTGGCTCGCGCGGGTGCTGGCCATTCCATAGGTGCAGTTTATTTTTCCCATTTTTCTTATTTTTCATGTCGATTCATGAGCGAGAACCCGATGCATCAAGCCAACACCTGCATCCGCTGTGGCCGGTGCTGCCTGCATTTCTCCTTTTTTGCACACGTGAACCGGGAGGAATGGAAGCAAATGGTAGATCATGTTAAAATGCATCTTGATGGGCGAATCCACGTCTGGCAGCTTGATCGTGGCGTGCAACGGTTTATTCTAAAGGAATTTTCCCCAACGTTAGATGATATTGATGCCAACTCTCGTTCCGAGTTGTTCCATTCACCTGGCAATGCATTCACGCTCTGTCCCTTCTTTCGCTTTGATTTCGATGATGCGGCATTCTCATGCGACATCCACGGGCCAGTCCAGCCCCGCGCGTGCACCTCGTTCTTTTGCGCGGGGTCTGGCCGGTTCGGCGTCGAGATGGAATATTGCAACCCGTGCTGGATCCAGGACGCCGATACCACGGTGCCCGGGCTTAACCCTCTTGAAAAGATACCACCGTGCGAGATTGGTAATGGCTGCAGGGATATCACGTACCGGATCCTCTTTTTTCTTGCCTATGCCAAGCGCCATCACCGTGATCCTGGCTTACCAGATCACGCGCTTTACTTGCTCGGCTTGATGGAAAAAAACGAGGCAACGTTCACGAGCGAGCTTAAAAACAAAGGACTTGACCCGCGGGACATCCTAGCGAACGTGGAACCGCTCGTGGAACTGAAACAAATGCTGGCTCGTCTATGCGACCCCGGAAAAAGGATCCTTGATCTCGAGCAATAGCTCCCATATGGCCCGCGGGCGCATGTTCTGCAGGGACCTGTATTCAGGTGGCGTGTCAGGGAACCAGAATGCCGGCGTGTTGAACCAGAATGCCGCCTGGTCTTCATAAAAGGTGAAGTCATGCACGCTCTTGGCCATCGATAAGGCGCCATCGATTAATTCTTGATCGCGAGAAAGCTTGCCCGCGTGATACATCGTCGCCGCAGTAAAATACGTTCCCCCGGGCCAGACGCCCATGGCCATGTGACTCGGCACGGTCTCGCCATCGGGGCCGACTATGTTGATCGCGCCATACTTCCCGTCCCCAGCCCTTCGATAATTGTATTCGAGCACCACTTTCAAATGATTCTCGATGCGAGTCCTGTCGAAAGCATCAGGCAAGCCGGACGTTTCAGCGTACCGCTGGCCATTCAAGGCATCTGCCTGGATGCCTTGCGAGAATGGACCTTCCGAGTCGAGGAGATAATGGCCGTTCTCCGACCACAAGTGTTCCTCGACCCACGCTCTTGCCGTTGCTGCCATGTCACGATACCTGGCAGCTTCCCGTGGTTTTTCCATGCCAGTGCTCATGCTTGCCATGGCTTCCAAGGCCGTGATGTAAAGTCCCGCCACGTATGTCGATGTTCCCTGGAACTGGAAGGCATCGTAGCCAGTATCGATGCCGCCATGTTCTGGCAAGCCATTATTGTCAACATCGCATTTTTCCAGGTAGGCCAGTGCTTTTTCAGCCGCTGGATAAGCCATAGTCAAGAATTGATCGTCTTGCGTGTAGTACCAATACGCGTGGATTTGCTGGACGAACATGCATTGCAGGTCCTTCCAGATATTATGGCGAGGTGGCGTGCCCGCGCTCGTGTTCGCGTATTGCCCGTGGGTGAAATAAGGGTCGTTCATGGGCGACCCGGCATCATGGGGCACGCGACCCTCCGGATCCGCGTTGACAAAATCGACCCATGCCAGCAAGATATCCCTCTCGATGGCTGGGAAGAGCACGAGCAAATGACGCGTTTCATAATGCCGTACATCCAAGGTTTCGCAGTCCCGGTACACGTTGGCCTCGAGCGTGAAATACAGGTGTTGATCCTCCCTGTTGCCAAATTCCTTGGCCTTGGACATGCAAGCCGATTCCCAGAACACGCCGCCGAAAATGTCATAATATAGCTCGTTTAAGGCGCCGCACTTGAGCCAATCTGGATACGCGGGTTCCTCGACGAATTTCAGCCACCATTCGTCCAAGGCTTGTTCGAGAGCATCCAGGCCGTTCAAGGCTTCCACGGCGATATCCCACGCGCGGAAATCGCCCGGGAACCATTCCTTGTATCTTTTCAGCCATTGCGTCCCGGCAATTGGGTTTGGAAACTGCACCAGCGGGAAGTCCCAGGCAAGCACGAATTGGAAAACCGCTTGTTCCCCGGGTTCCAAGGTTTTTTTTATCGCAACTGCACCCGCTTGTCCTTGATCATCCGGATTGAGGGCTTGTCCAGGCAATGTACCATCGCGGGAAAACGCGTCCAGGATGTTTGCGCCATCAAGGACAGGTCAATCAGCGCAAGAAACGACGGCACCTTCCGGTTCCTGTTTCGCGGCGATGACCCATTTTGTCCGCTGGGTGACATCCACGTTTGCCGGATCATCTGCTTGCAGGCGCATACCGGTTACATCCGATGTGCATTCGAAGACCGATCGAAGGCCCGTCCTCGTGTACTCATATCCCGGCGTTTTTTCCCTGTACTTGGCATTCGGGAAGGTGAACATGAATGCCACGTCGATGGTTTCACCGGTCGTGTTGCTTGCCAGGAATTGAAACGTGGCAACAGGCAAGGACGATGACCGGTAATCACGAGCGATGAACGGGGAAAAGTATTTCATAATCACGGGGATTTCCAGCCCCTCGTAAACGAACCACCCCTTGGGAAACAAGGCGTGATAGGTGCCTTGGCCCTTTCCAAGAACGGGCCATGTTGCTAGCAAATCTTCGGTTGCTAACGTGCGCATGGCCGGCGTCGTTGACGAGGCACGGCGCCTATACACATGAAACGCTGCCTCGCGAAGGAATCGCTCCTCGTGCCCCGAAGCCAGCTCCGAGCCCCACCTTGCCCCTGGCGAATCATCGCCATAGGAGAATTCCCAGGGCCCGAAGCTACCCGCCAGGTTAAGCATGAAGGAGCCAGTTCCGATGCCACCAAGCGGGACCCCGCGCTTTGTCCGGCATTGTGCCGGGCCGGACTCGTCCATCTGTGGCGTTGTACCCGTCGCACCCGCCGGGTAATCGCCAATTGGCCTGTGCCAGGCCGCAATGGGAATCTCCCAAGGATCCATAATAGAAGCTCCGTTGGTGACTCTCTAAACGTTTCTTTTCATGCGGTACGACGCCTTCAGCGGGGATCATTGCCTTTTTTCTAGTGGAGGAATCGAAGGCGTGTCCAAATTGCACGAAATATTTAAGAAGATATGCCACGGTCAATATATCAAGAAATATGATACATGATTGGCATGCACCATGAACGATCTTCGATCCACGACAAACACCAGCTCGCCAAGTAAATTTTACATCAATGTCGATTATGATGAGGCAACTGGGAGCATCTCGGATTTCTGCACCGACCGGGGGTTTCCTCTCGGCGGGTTTGGGACCGGAGGTTTTAATTTCATGACGGACGGGGGTTTCGGGCACTTCCGGACAAACCATAATTGGTTCCAGATAGTCAAGGGCACAATTTATCCGAAAGGCACGTTTTTCGCCGCCCGAGCGCAAACCGTTGCCGGCATCACGAGCCGGATCTTGCGTCGACACTACCACGGCGGCGCGGAATTCCTGAACATCGAGCCTATCGCGCATGCGAAGTTCACGGGCAAGCTTCCTCACTTTCACCTCGCGTTCGATGATGATAACTTTCCTATCACCATAATGGTATCGGGTTTTACCCCGATCATCCCCCGCGATCCCAAGGATTCGACGCTTCCTGCTGCTTTCTTCACGGCGACCGCGACAAACCCGTCCGATGGTTCCGTCGACGTTTCCATCATGCTTGCCTTCGAGAACATCCTTGGTCTCGGCGGGAGCGGCAGCAGTCACCTCCTCTTGCGGGATGGCCCCGTAACCTACGACCGCTCGCGAGGCAATTACGCCGAGGATTTTTCATGCGAGGGCGGCCGCGGCGTGCGGTTCAAGACTGCAAGAGATGCCGCGCCGAATGACCCGTGCCGGCGAGTGGTCGGGGAATACGTGATTCTCACGCCCTCGACTCCCATACAAGATGGCATAGAGATAACAACTTGCCCGGCGTGGTCTTCCAAGGAGAAGAAGCCCGGTTTGTTTGAGTGCTTCAAGCAACTCGGCGATGTAGCAAACGTGCCACTAATTGCAAAACCGAATGCTGGAGCGACGTGTGCCAAGTTCACGCTCCTGCCAGGGGAATCGCGTTCCGTGGAGTTCATCGTGATCTGGTGGATGCCATTTCACGTCGTGGAGAAGCGCCAGCGCATGCGAAAACTCACGGGGCACCACGTCGGCACCGACTATGGCCATTATTATCTCAATTTTTTCCTCGATGCCGTGGCCCTCGCGGAATATTGCCTCCACGAAAGGGAGCGACTTGCTGTTGAATCGGGGGAGCTGGAAAAAATCATGGCTGACTCCACGCTCCCTCCGTGGTTGCAGACCTACGTGTTGAACTCGATCGATTCCATGCTGATCAACACGTGCGTGCCGAAGAATGGCTCCTATTACATGATCGAGGGCTGCCCGTGGGACTGGATCTTCGGCGGTCTCACAGGCACCCTTGACCAGCGGCTGGCATCGCACCCCTATTCGTCGATTTTCTTCCCCGAATTCGACAAGCGCGAGCTGGAAACGTTCCGGGATCTCTCGAAGAACGGGCAAGTGCCCCACGGGGATGGCCATTGCGACATCGCCCTCGGCACCGAGGATGTCCCGTATGGGCAGCCAATGAAGCTGATCACGCCCGCGAAGCACTGGACCGACCTGCCCCAGTCACTCATCTTGCAAGTGGGCAAGCTCTTCTTGATCACGGGTGACTGGGCATTGCTGCGCGAGAGCTGGTCGCCTATGCTTGAAATGATGGCATATTTGCGAACGCGATACGATCGATACATTCCCGATGGCGTGACGACTTACGATTACATGTATTACCACCCGTGTTTCGTTTATTCAGGTATCTTGCAGCTCGCGACGATCCGTATGATGGCATTCCTTGGCCAACACTTGCTCGAGCGACAGGAGATACCGCCAGCGGAAAAACGAGACTTGGAAAGCTTGATCAAGGCATGGAATGAGGAATATGAAAATTGTGCCCGATTCGTGCAGGAAATCTTGTGGAATCCTCATGGGTATTTCATGACGTGCGAATCACGGGATACCATTTTCACGAGCGCGCTCGCCGGGGACTGGATTGCGCGGTACAGCGGGCTTGACCCGGTGATCCCGTTCGATCAAGCGAGGTCGCACAGCGAATGGCAATCACGCGTCTTGGTGGATTCCCATGATCATATCGTTACCAAGGGACACGTGTCACGTCCTCTCGTGTACCGCGAGGCCGATCCCGATGGACGTGAAATTCCAATGAGGATTGGCCTTTCTAAAACCCTCCAGGTCAACAACGCGTGGCAGCCTCTCGCGTACCAGGCGTTCGAGGCGATTTATCTCGGGCGAGTACATGAAGGATTAACCATTGTTAAACGCATCTGGGAGAAAGGATACTACGAAGGTTACCCATGGAACATGGATCACTGGGGGTTCCCGAGCCACGTGTACATGACGCACCCGACCATGTGGGCGGTCTTCAACGCTCTAACCGGAGCCGCGCTGGACGTGCCCCGCAGCACGCTCACGCTTTCCCCGCGATTACTTCCCAGCCAAGCTTTCTTCCGGGTGCCGGCATTCTTCCCTCCAACATGGCTCTGGGTCACCTACGACTCCGAAACCCAAATTGCAGGACTCGAGGTGATCAAAAGTTTCGATGACACCATGGTGATTCAAGACATTATTTGCACGGATGCTAGCGGATCCCAGCAGATAGTTCATTTAGACCCGCCGTTGCGAAATATTACTAACCAACGGGTGCAATTCGAGTTTCCTTTTCCAATCTCCGAAGAATTAGCATGAACAATGCTTGAACTCTTCAATATGAAGAGAAATGGCTGTCCTAGAAATGATATACGGGGGAACCGGGATTTGAACCAGGATGGCAATGACGCCACTAGCTTTCGGGGTTCGCTTTGGAACACTCAAGGCTAGCTCCTGCGACGAGCACGTTCCAGACTAGCTCCCTACCAGATTAGGATATTCCCCCGCGAAAATTGTTTGCGTGGCGGGCAAGATTCGAACTCGCGGCCCTTTCCGGACACACGGATAGCAGCCGTGCTTCCTACCTGGCTAGAATACCGCCACGTGATTGGTGGAGCCATTGGGACTTGAACCCAAAGTCACCGGTTTGCTGGACCAGGGTCTTTTCTGTTAGACGATGGTCCCATGATATTATTCTTGAAAATACATGAGTTGTCTTGGCGGGAGGGGTTGAACCTCCATTCTCGTGGTCTACGGCCACGTGCCTTTACCGTTCGGCCACGCCAAGATAGTTGCATTCCCGGGTCTAAGTGGCAGGAGACGGGGTTGAACCGTCGTTGTTCGCGTCATGAGTGCGATGGATGTGCCGCTCTCCCATCCTGCCGCGGTTACGGGTGCGGGATGACTCGAACATCCACCAGCCAGTTTAGGATACTGATATCCTTTTCATTTGACGACGCACCCGCATTTATGGAAAAAAAGAAAGAAATTTTGTTGGAAGGACCAAGATCATTAATATTACGATGATGCGCTAGATGGCCGTATTTCCCCCGTAAATGATCCATCGATACCGGCATTTTTGCCGCTCGCCACGCCGGTACTGGTCATTATCTGGTGGCAAATCAACGATCTCGATGAATTCACAGCCGATGTTTTCACACGTTTGCCTTGACGCGACGTTATCAGGGTTACACGTGATCCAGAGTACGTCCATGTGATGGTCCACGGCAACTTGCTTGATGAGGTTGCACGCCTTTGCCGCATAGCCGTGGCCACGAAACGCTTCGTCAATGCCATACCCGATGTGGCCGCCGTAGAGCACCAACTTTTCCATGTACCCGATTCGCAGGTCGACACGACCGATCTTTTCAGCTTGCCTGTGCAGCGTGATCTTGAAATGGTAAGCAGGCACCAATCCTCGCAGGCGATGGCCGGGTACCTTTTTCTCGACCGTGACATCAATCTCGCCATCCGTGAATGCCGGATATTCTCGAAATTGGAATCTTTGCATGATATTCTCCTTGTCAATCATCAATATTTACTTTTTTGCTTCAAGGGCGTTGAAGAATTCGAATCTTCATGTTAGACGAATCGCCCGGGGAATGTTGGAGGTGCCAGCAGGACTTGAACCGATATCATCTTGCTCCGAAGGCAATTGCCTCATCCGATCGACCATGGCGCCATGCTGCTTGAAAACCGTGGTACCCAAGGTTCTCAAAGCCTTGTTCCTGACCGCTAGATTACTGCGCCAGCATTATTGAATAAATAACAGCAGAACTTTTCCAGCACCGTGGAATAAATCTCCGGTGGAGGCTCCATTTAACAAGACAAGCAGACCATCGCGGGATTAATGATGCCAAGGAGGAGACTTTCACTCCCCCACGACCTGCGTCGAGTGGCTTCTAGGGCCACCGCTTTTAGATGCTTGGTTACCTTGGGAGAAAGGATTGCAATCCCGTGCATTTGCATTATTGATGGAAGTGCAAGAAACTGAGAGTACAAGGAGTCGAACCTTGATCACCGCGTTCCGAGCGCGGGGTGCTGCGCCGCTGCACCATACCCCCGTTTTTATAAGAAGGAATGAAAAATGACAAATTGATTTGTCGTGATTTTGATTTTAGCTAAATCCTTAGATCTTTTTCTTTCTATATCGTCAACCACCATATTTTCAATGATTGAACCTTTTTTCGAGAAAAATCGGTTCAGGTTGCACCATTAAAACTGGATAACGAGGTAACGAGGTGCTTTAGATTCGCGGGTAATTTTTTGATGATTTTATCATCCGCGGTAATTATGTGCTCATTTTCTTTTATTGCAAGAGAGAGATACGCCGAATCATAGATGGAAAAATCATGGTCCATGGCTATTTCTACCATTTTCGCTTGATCGTCCCCCTTAATCGTTTGATAGGTGAAGGGGTAGTTCTCCAATGATTCAGCTGCAACCATTAGATCCGATTTACTAAAAAGGCCACTATATTTAAGCGCGTTTAATACTTCAAACTGGAGCAAGAGGGGGCAGATCAATTCCATTTCCTTCTTTATAAAAGCAACACGGATGGCCTCTGCCTTGTCTGATTCGTCCTCTTCGATAAACCACTTTACAATAACACTCGCATCAATGATATAGCGATCCATTTCAGACAAATCTCACTCAATTTGTTCTTTCTTCCCGCCGTATCGATTTTCCCTGAAATCACGAATTATATCCGTGCTGTTGAAACCTTCCGGGGCTTTTTTACGGATCTTGTCATTTAACAGAACGGCTCTTGCCATATCCCGTTCCTTTTCATTCTGAATCGTTTTCAATATTGCTTGTCTCAAGATCTCGCTCCAATTGATGTGTTTTAATGATTCCATGGACTTTTTCAGGTCAGCATCTATCCGAACGCTAATCATGCTCATATTTTATCATGATGTCATACATGTCATACGTATATAAATGTAATTAGATTTGCTTGTTTTCGAGGTGACCAATTCATCACTGGTTTCCCATTTTATTCAAGGAATGAATATATAATACTACAAGATCCGGAATCGAGGACCCGACGGGGCGTTCAAGCGCCGAACTATCGTATCCAGGTCCATGAATGCAACCAGGGAGAATAAAAAAAAAGTTATAACTCCTTCATGAGAAGCTGGGAGATTTCCTTGGAAGCATTCAAGATGAACTTCCTGTCCTTGTCTTGAACGCCGGACAGATCGTGATCTTTCAAGAAATCCTTGATGGCGTCCTCGGAAACGAGACGAAGGAACTTCCCGATTTCTGCCTTGGATGAAATCTTGCCCTCTTTGGAAAAAACACTAGTGACACGCTGAGGGGTTATGTAGTCGAGAAATGCTTCGTGCATCTCGATGATATTTTCAGCACGGGCTGGTTTTTCGACAACGGTTCTCTCCTTCGCTTCAAGGAATTGCGGATTTTTTTTCTTGAGGTAGAAAATGGCGTCATCGAGAATGTATTGCTTGTCAGCAGGCTTTATCACGACACCTTCACAGACACCAGCATCGCCGGGATTGTACGTGGTATTGAACGCAATGTCATATTCGAGCGCTGCCTGGAGACCAACAATCACTGCAAGGTTATCAACAGTAAGAGGTTCAAGTTGCAGCCGGGTCATGAGTTCACGGAATTTCATTGCCGGGAGTGGCGTTTCATCTCCGTCGAACCAGATATCAAAAAACCGGACATGTTTCTCGGCGCCATAATCGATTTCTTGCTGGATACCGGGACCAAAAAGCTCGCCATAAATGACGAAAGCACGTTGTTCCTCATCAGCAAGACCTTGCAAACGAGCAAGCTCGTCGGCGAAGGTCTTGAGCACGACACGCAAGCCAAAGTGATCCTTGTTCAGCTCGGTCAAATTTTGATTTCTAGAACCTAATATCATTTGCTCGCCAGGCGCAAACCGTATCCTGAAATTTGCTCCATCAATTTTTTCCTGGATGACGAACCGTTCGCTTTCAAGCTCGGGAAATTTTTCCAGGAAATAATCAATGTATTTCTGGCGGAAATGATTTTCGATGGATGGATATTCCTTGAAAGCCATTAGTATTACCTTTTCTTTGCGTTTTTTATTCATTTTGTAAACAGTCTATTACTGAACATTTACAAGGGCCCGACGGGGCTTGAACCCGCAATGAACGGTTTACTAGACCGATGCTCTGCCGCTCGAGCTCCGGACCCGTGATTATATCATGCAAGATGCAAGGATCGAACCTGCGGAGATGTTCCCTTATAAGGGCGGTGCCGTTACCGTTGGCTATCATTGCACGGTAGAAAAGAAAAAAAACGCTAAATCGCGGCACGATCTTTATTGGAGCAAGATTTTGAAGACCATGTCGTTGAAGCCATAGATCTGCGTGATGCCATAGCGCTCACAGTCATCGCCGCTGAATGGCCGGGTCGGGTACAAGTCGACACGGATCAAGAACGCGCGGGCGTCCGGGTGCCGCTGCTTGTAGCGCCTCCAGTGGCCGAGCCAGCCCTCGCCCCACTCTTCCGAGTCGGTGATGAGTACGAGCGTGTCGATGGCAATGTCGTGCTCCACGATGTGCTGGATCGGGAGTTCCATGAACGTGCCGCCACCCTGGATGTGCACGAGCCGGTCCATGATCTTGGTCGGCGTTCGCCATTCCTTGTCATGGCCGAAGAGATCCTGCTCCGTGTAAACTTTATCGGTCCACGCGAGCAGGCGCGCGTCCTTCATGGCGCCGCACAAGATGCCCGCGAACATGGCAGCAATCTGGATCGGCGCGAGCATGTTGGCGTCCGGGAAACCCGGATGCTTGCCAGCACGCCGTATGATCTTGTTGAAAACCAGCGGGTTGGTCATGGAACCGCTCACGTCAGGGCACACCGCTATTTTGCCGAGCTTGGCAAAGTCGTGGGCGAGCGCGAGCGAATCAAGCACCTTGCCAATGGCAAGCCTGATGCGCGGGCTCGCGACGTGCATATACGCCTGCGCGAGCGTGAACGGGAACACCTTGCCGCGCTCGAGAAACGTAACAGTGACCTTGCGCGCGACTAGATCGAGAACGAAGGCCTCCCCGGCGTTCCGCTCGAGCGAGGCAAGGTTCTGCACGAGCGCGATGGCCGACATCTGCTCGCCGAGGACCTTCCAGATGGCCGCGGTCGGGTGGAAGATGCCCTTGACGGCGTTCCAGTCGAGCCGGTGCTCCTGGATCAGGGCAATGGCCCGGGCCTCGTCGATCAACGGGTTGATGCGCTTCAGAGTCTCCACGGCGTTGATGGCCGGGAATTGTTCTGTGATGGCCCCGAGGGTTTCCTCCTTGCCCATCACGTAATCACCGAGCAAGGCATTGCCGTCGCCATCAAACTTCGTGTGCGCGACGCTGATGGCATCCTTGAACTGCTTTCGATACTTGATGGCATAAAACTCGCCGAGCTTGGCCACGATCCACTTGTTCATTGTTTCCTTGATCGCGCGGCCAAGGCCACGGGTTTCACGCATCACGTCAATGAATTGCACCAGGTCCCGCGGCGTGAGGATGATCTTGTCGAAATATTCCTTGAAGGCCGCAAGACTCGCTGAGCTGGCCTTGGCAAGGGTAATGATGTTGACCGACCGGATGAAGTCCTCGTTGCGGGCAAGAGCGGCGATCTCGATGGCCTTGAGCGGATCTTTCTGGACGAAGGCATCGATCACGTGCATGCCACGCTTGAGAATCTCGTCCTCGCTGCAATAGAACTGGTGCGCGATGATGCCGTTAAAGGCGAGCTGCGTGAACTGCTCGTCGAGCGGCATCGACCAGGCCGGGAAGTGCTCGTAGTTCACCGCGTCAGCGGTTCGATACGGTTGGACACGGGCGATCTTCCGGCCAAACTTGGTTCTCGCCATTTCTTCATTCACCTCTTTCGAGGACACTTGGTTTTTATTGCTGTTGATGTATTGATGGCTGTTGTTGCAAGAGACAGCCCTTGTGGCGCGTGCCAAGGTCCAATGCGGATTAGCAGTCCGATGTAGCCTCCGCGAGCACCTCCATGCGGAGGACAAGGGAGCGGAGGCGACGTGCCCGGCACGCGTGTCCACGGCTGCGGCCTTGCAGGGAATGCGATCCCTTGGTCAAGTGACGAAGAGCGAAAGTCAGCAAGAAGGGTTGCATTCCGGTTCACCGGGGCAGGCATTGCACCCGCGAAATGAAATTTCGCCCGGTGGTTATTTGTCGCATAAACCGCGATGAAAAGGAGAAGGCTGGCCACCCGCGCGACGGGCGATCGCCGGTCAGGGGCATGGCATCCCCCGTGGCGCCCCGGGCGCAGGTGGAAAGCAACGACGGATATTACACGATAAGCATCACATCGCGGTCGTGGTGGAAAGATTGTAGTACCTTGAGGTTGGAAAGCGGTGGTGGCCACCTCTATGCCGGGCGGGAGTTGGGCGATTTTTTCAGAATCGTTCGATGTAGTTTCCACGGCACCTCTAGCAGAGGACAGGTGTGGAAACCAGGCACCCGATTGTACGGTGACACCACCGCATGGTTATTGCATGTTACTTGGTCAATCACCTCTTTTTTTTTGGTCGAAATCACGAGCCCGGCGAGATTTGAACTCGCGTGCTTTGGGTTAAAAGCCCAACGCTGTAACTATCTCAGCTACGGGCCCGGAATTGGATGCAATGGGAAGGACATCTCCGAGGATAGCTTTTTGCATTGAAGACGGATGCTTGGGAATGACGAGAGAGCGTGTTAATTACCGGGAACGTGGATCATTGCATGATCATGCGCATCTCGATACAACGTCGCCAGTTTCTTGCCGTGTTCATCGTCGCGATGGTCGCGGAGAGTTTGGTAGGAGTAGCATGGTATCTTGGACCCACTAATTACGATCCAAACGCGTACCGCAACCCCCCGCATCCGTTCAACGTCGGCGCGTGGTCTTACTCGTTCTACAGCGAAAATAACGACCGCATCATGAACATGACGCTGGAATTCCACCTGAACTTCCTCCTCATGTCGATGCCAACCAATTTCTCGGACACGGTCATGGTCGCAAAAATCATCGACATCGCCACGAGGCTCAAAGCGCACAACGTCCGGCTCTACTGGATGACCGACGAAGAGGGCGAAAGTCCAGGGGGCTGGAACCATACGGATAACATCAACCGCGTGAAGTCAATTTGCGAGTTCCTTGTCACGAAAAACCTCTCGATCTCGGGGATCCACCTGGACCTGGAAACGGGCACCGATAGCACGAATTTCAATGACTGGCTTCTCATGCTATCCCAGATCAGGGCGGTCATGTTTCAAGTGCTCGGGCCAAACCGCACCCTGTGCCCCACCCTCAGCGCGGCGATTTGCAGCTGCTATGACAACCCCGATGTCCCGAACGCGACCGCAACCATCATGCACAAGTATCTCGACTTCCTGGTGCCCATGACCTATTATTGCACCAAGCCATCCGAGTTCATGACATTGAACAATCCACTCATCTCGCAGGCGCCCATTGCGATCGGGGTCGGCGCCGACACGTACCACGACTCATACAGCGCCATGATGCGGGTGCTGAACACCACGGCGGCCTACTACGAGATGAACTCGCCATTCACGAAGAATTTCATGGGGTTCTGCGTCTTCCACGAGGATTTGCTCAAGATGCCGTGAGCCAATATCTCCTTGAAAGGGGCTTGTCACGAAGAATTTGACCCGATCTTCTCTTTCATTGCTGTGCGCGTGGCCCATATTCTACTCGAATACCGGAGTGGCAGGAATCGAACCTGCATGACCAGGTTAACGGCCTGGCGTCTTTCCGAAGTTGGACGACACTCCCGTTGGATCGACGCGGCGGCATCGCGCGCGGCGGCTGATCATGTCTTGAATGGGCTTGAATAAGTCTGGATCGTGCCCGTTGCGGGCAATCGATCCCCTGCGAGCTGTCAACGGCCTAGCTGGGTGTGGCCGCTCTCGTCTCGGCTAGCAGGCGATCTTGCTTGTTTTCTCTTGCTTTCGTCACCATGTCGGTTTGTGGAATGTCATTTTTGTCGTGAATTGCAAGATCAATGATCTGGTCACTGCTATATAAATCTTGTGAAAATATGAGATGCAAATCTAATTCTGGTGAATATTTTCCGAGATCTCTGACTTCTCGTGAACCATGCACGAGAGAAGGAGGACATGACGTTGCTGCCTTTCGACTTGGGGAGCAATCCGGCTTGCATGGCAGTTGATGCTCCTGACCTTGCCGTGTATGGCGGGGGTTCTTGCAATCCAGAGCCGATGTACATGGCGAAATTGACGAGCAGGCGTTTTCGATCCAGGGTATCCTGATATCTACTCGCGGATGCCGCCATGATCGCTGATCGAGACGGCGCTGGTATGGATCTTGGTGTTAATGCTGCTGTCATGATTGATGATCTCCGTGAAACGTGGACTCGGGGGGATTCAAACCCCCAGCCACCTGGTTAAGAGCCAGTTGCTCACCTGGTTGAGCTTCGAGTCCGTTACTATGGTGGGATGGACAGGAATTGAACCCATGCCCCTGGTTTTGGAGACCAGGTGAATAACCGCTATCATACCATCCCAGTATTGGCATTGCCCCGCGCGGATTCGGACCGCGATATCGAGCTTCAGGGGCTCGCGTGCTTGCCAGTTGCACCACGGGGCAATGAATTGGCCCGACCAGATTCGAACTGGTATTCCGGAATTCAAGGTCCCGGCTCATTGCCGCTAGATCACGGGCCAATGATATTGGTGGCCTGGGGACGATTTGAACGTCCGAATCCTGGGCCACGACCAGGTGGATTACCAGGCTATCCGACCAGGCCACCTTGTTCACAATTGTTCGTAAATCCACCCGAGTTTCTCCATGGCGTTCGCGATCCACGATATGACCCTTCCTTCGTTGCCGGAGGAGTAATAATCCATGTAGTCCTCGCCCTTGAACCTGAGAGCAGCGACGAGAGAGCCAGCCTTGCGCCACGAAACACCCGTGTCCTTGGTTGGATCTTCTACCCGGTACCAGCGCACGTTGCAAAGCGCCGCGTAGAGGGCTTGGGCCTTCGATTCGTCATTTTTTATGGCATCCCGAAAGGTCTCGATGCTTTCAAGAAACCATTCATGCGTTTCCTTGTCCATTTTCATTTGCCTCGTTGTTTTGTATATTGCCCCCGCCGGGATTTGATCCCGGACTGCCAGATTGAAAGTCTGGCCTCCTTGCCAGCTAGATCACGGGAGCACGAATTTTGCCCCGCACGAGACTCGAACTCGTGTCACGGGACTGAGAATCCCGCATGCTTGCCGCTGCACCAGCGGGGCATATCGTGGCGCGATGGGAGGGGATCGAGCCCTCGTGGCAGGTTTGGAGACCTTGCATTTTACTACTAAAGCACCAGCGCACGAGTTGCACGGGATGGTGCGAACGAGGGGAATCGAACCCCTGCATTGGCGTTGGCAACGCCACATACTGCCACTATATGACGTCCGCACGCGTTAACCTTAAGTGACCTAGACCGGCGCGCTGATCTTCGCCACGACGATCAAATCCACCTCGAACTCATCCCGGGCACGAAATGATATCCCAACACGAGCATCACGGGAGAGATACAAGCACGATCAAGGGAAACACAAACACGAGGGAGCAGATCACGGTCCCTCCCGATGCCCGTTTCAAGAAGGAGAATTACAGATAGCGCTGCGGGTAATTCTTTTCCTCGAAGGATGGTTGCGCGACGGCGGCTAGCGAGCATTTCCTGCTACCGCTCATCGCTATATCGTGCCACGCCGCCGTTGATTCCCCGGCGCGTGCCGTGATTCTAGTTCCCTCGTGGTTAAGCAAAAAAATCACCCTATGCGAGAAGGTCTTACAACCCGTCGATATATAAGCCTTGCCATGAAAAGGGGCAGCGTATGGGGAAAAAAAGGGGATGCAACAAGGAAGATCGGGCTATGCTAAATAATCAATAAGGAGAGGTATCAGTCATGGTTCGCAATAGGTTCCTGAGGAGAACGCCCATCGCATTACCGCGAGCATCGCTTCTCGCACGTGTGGTTTGTCATCGTGGTCGAGCTGGTGTGGTGGGCGGCGTTCGTGATGACGGGATTCTATTTCAGGATGATCTATTAAAAATGGTCATCCTCTTCTTTTCCTCTTCTCTCAACCACCAGATGGATGGTTGATCGAACCAAGTATGACCCGGGGCCAGCGCACCGCATGAATTCAAATGGCCCGTGCGTGGATCTTTCCATGCACGACACGGCTCGCGCGTGATACACATGGCTTGGAACAAGATCAAGGCCAATCGCTTTCTATCGGTTGCCATCGCCTTCGTCACCTTCAACACGCTGTTTTTATCGGTGATCGTCATTCCCTATCAAACGTGGTGGTCGCAGCAAAGGCACATGCAAGTCGCGCCCTTGATGACCAATTGGTCGGCCACGATCGACCCGAACAATGTCTTGCCCGACTATCCTCGCCCGCAGCTGGCGAGGACCGAATGGTTGAACTTGAACGGGGTCTGGGCGTATTGCCCGGGCTTTCCCGGCGACAACGTGCCCGCGAAAAGTGTCTTCGCTGGCAAGATCCTCGTGCCTTTTGCCGTGGAATCCGCGATCTCCGGGGTCATGCAGCACTACGACCGGCTCTGGTACCGCCGCGAGTTCACGATACCCGCGTCCTGGGCAGGAAAGCACGTGCTGCTGCACTTCGGCGCGGTGGATTGGGAAGCCCGCGTGTTCGTCAATGGCATCGAAATCGGGATGCATCGCGGTGGCTATGACCCGTTTAGCTTCGACATCACGACATGCTTGCACGATGGCAAGAACGAGCTCGTCGTCGGCGTGTATGATCCGACCGACGCGGGAACGCAGCCCGTGGGCAAGCAATCCTTGAACCCGGGTGGGATTTTATACACTGCCGTGACAGGAATATGGCAGACCGTCTGGCTTGAACCAGTATCCGAGAACCACATCGATGCCATCTCGTTGGTTCCAGACATTGACAAGGGACAACTCAACATCACGGCCAATGTAACGGGCAGCGCATCCGTCGCTGTTTCGGTCCAGGCAACGGCACTGAATGGCACGGCCATCGTCGGCCAGGCATCGGGAATGGCTAACTCGTCATTCCCGGTCCCGATAACGAGTCCCGACCTCTGGTCTCCCTCGAATCCCTTCCTGTACAACCTCACGATCGTCGTGAAAAATGGATCGAGCCCGATCGATACTGTCAGCAGTTATTTCGGCATGCGGAAGATAGCCGTCGCCACCGTGGACGGGCAACCCAAGATCTGCTTGAACAACAATTTCTTGTTCGAGATGGGCACGCTAGACCAGTGCTGGTGGCCGGATGGTCTCTACACCGCGCCGTGCGATGCCGCGCTGCGTTGGGACATCGAGACCGCAAAGGAACTTGGCCTCAACATGCTCCGGATACACCAGGTGGTCGAACCCGACCGGTTCTATTACCTATGCGACAGGCTCGGCCTGCTGCTCTGGCAAGACATGCCCGCCGGCAAGAACACGGGCGCTGACGGGCAAGCCGAGTTCACGCGGGAGCTGCAAGCCATGATCGCGTGCCGGGACAACCATCCCTCGATCATCATGTGGACCTTGTTTAACGAGGGCTGGGGCCAATTCGACACGGTCAATCTCACGACGTGGGTCAAGCACCTCGACCCGTCGAGGCTCGTGTCGTGCGCGAGCGGCTGGAACGATTACGAGGTCGGTGATATCAAGGACGCCCATTCGTATCCCGACCCTTCGTGCCCGACGAGCGCCACGCGCGCCGTCGTGAACGGCGAATTTGGCGGCATCGGCTGGCCTATCCCGGGCCACGAATGGACCGCGGGTGGCTGGGGCTACACCACGGTCTCCAACCAGACCACGTTCGACGACACCTATGCAAGATACCTGACCGAGGTCCAGTTATTCGCCAATGTTTCGGGCTTGAGCGCTGCGGTCTACACGCAGCTCACCGATGTGGAGCAAGAAATGAACGGGCTCATCACGTTCGACCGGCAGGTGATAAAGCCCGACATTGCCCTCGCCCGTGCCGCGAACCAGTTCCCGACGAGCCCGCACGCGTTTTTACCCATGCTCAATACATCGGAGACCGTTGGACAGCCATGGAATTACACGACATCCACGCCCCCGGGAGCCTGGATGTCGCCCGCATTCGATGATTCGAGCTGGGCGCACGGCATCGGCGGGTTCGGTACGTCCTTTACGCCGGGCTCGGCTGTCCGGACAACATGGAGCTCGTCCGACATCTGGTTGAAACGGTACTTCAATCCGGGAAACATCAATGCCACGGCGCGCGCGAATCTCTGGTTCAGGGTGCATCACGACGAGGATGTCGAGATTTACATCAACGGCGTGCTCGCGTGTTCCGCCACGGGATACACGACAAGCTACGTTTACCTTCCCATGAACCAGGGCGGGAGAACCGCCATGCTCGCCAATATCACGAACGTCATTGCCGTGCATTGCCACCAGACCACGGGTGGCCAGTACATCGACGCGGGCATTTACGATCTGGTGCCAGCTTAAGCCAAGCAACGTGGCTGAAGTCAGCTTCTGAAAAAAAGCAACAGCATTTTATTCGATCTTCCCATCTTGCATTGTTATAGATGCCGGTGAATCAGATACACGAACACGATCGAAGCTCCAAGAAGTCGTTGTACAGCGCCGAGTTTCTCGAATACCACGGCGATTTTGCTGGAGCGTATCGCGTGGTAATTAAGGCCCTGGACGAGGACCCAGGCAACGAGGATCTCGCGATAAAGCGCAAGGAGTTGCTCGACATCATTTGCTGGCGATGCTGACAAAAATAAAGTAGAGTAATGATTCATAATGCAAGGCAAAATTGTCTTGATCACGGGGGCAACATCGGGCATCGGGAATGCAACGGCCATCGAACTCGCCCGACAGGGCGCAACGTTAATCCTCACAACCCGGGACGACGCGAGAGGCGCTGCCACGAAGGAAGAGATCACCCAATTGACGGGAAACGCGAACATCGAGGTCTTGCACTGCGATCTCGCGAGTTTCACCTCGATCCGCGCATTCACCGAAGAATTCAAAGAAAAACACGACCACTTGGACGTGTTGATCAACAACGCGGGCACGTGGGACTTCAAGAGGCGGGAATCCGCTGATGGCATTGAAAACATCTTCGCGGTCAATTTTCTCGCCCCGTTTCTCATGACCAATCTCTTGCTGGACTTGTTACAGGCGAGCGCCCCCGCACGCATCATCAACATCACGTCGGGCTTGCACTCTGGCACGATCCACTTCGAAGACATCGAGTTCAAGCGAAAGTTCTCGGGGTTCAAGGCGTACTCCCAGTCCAAGCTGGCACTCATCTTGTTCACCCGCATTCTCGCCAAGAAACTCGAAGGGACCGGCGTCGTGGTCAATTGCGTCCATCCAGGCCTTAACAGGACCGACCTGGGGCGGGACTCGGGGCGGGTTACCCGGTGGATGTTCCAGCACATGGGCCAAGACCCGCAGAAAGGCGCTGAAACGGCCGTGTACCTCGCGAGTGATCCGGCTGCTGACACCGTCACGAGCGAGTATTTCGTGAAAAAACAAGTCAAGAAGTCGTCGAAAACTTCCTATGACATGGCCATTGCCCAAAAACTGTGGGAAGTTGCCGCGAAATATGTTGGCCTGTGAAATGCATCGCGAATAAGAATCAAACATTTCTTCCGAATTCCTGGAGTTCCCAGTTCCATAACCCCTCGATTTTTGGAAATCAAAAACAAGGATGATTTCACCTTGATCTTCAAAATCGTGCAAGGATTTTTTTTCATTTTTGCGCTTTTTTTAGTTCTCACGATCTCCTTGAAATACGTGCAATTCTCGATAAATACTCCACTCTGTATAATACTTAAGGTACAATGATTGGTTTGATATTCGGACATCCGTGGAGGCTTGCTGCCGGTAAATGATCAATTGTTTGCTGGGAAAAGCTTAATATCGGTATGAATCATATCACTTGTTAGGTCTACATTGTTGGTTACTTGTTAAAACACTTGAATATCGAGATATATAAAAGTGAAGAAATAGTGAAAATTCTCTACGTGAATGCCGGTAATGTCGGTTCAATTGGCTTGGACTCGTTTCTCATTGCACCTCCACTAAACTTGATGTATTTGACCCCGACGGTGCCCGAACACCAGAAATTTCTTATTGACCTGAAAGCAAATCCAAAAATTTCAGATGACGTCATCAGAAGACTAATCCAGAAAAATGATTTGATTGCAGTCTCGTCATACACGCCATCGATAAAGAGCGCGATGAAGATCGGATCGATTGCTAAAGAATACGATAAACCTGTAGTAATAGGAGGATATCACGCGTCGCTCCTTCCTGACGTTGTCATGGAACCCATGTTCGATGTTTCCGTGCAAAACGAAGGAGAAATCACGTTTCCGGAAATCGTCAAGGTCCTCGATCAAGATGGCAGGTGGACGCCCGAGAATTTGAAAGGGATCAAGGGAGTTGCCTACAAAAACGAGGGCCGGCTGGTAGTTAATGAAGCAAGACCGCTCATCAAGGACCTTGACACGCTCCCTATGCCCGACCGTGAACTCATCGGAAACGCGAAATACGAGTATTTCGGAGCAAGCATCGATTCGCTCGAAAGTTCCCGGGGTTGTGTCGGAAGATGCGATTTCTGCTGTGTAAAGGAACATACTCCAAACTGGAGAAAGAAGACTCCTGCGCGAGTCATCGCCGAGATCGAACAGTTATATGCCAGCAAGACCAAGTGGATTTCCTTCCAGGATTCGGAATTTACCATCAACATGAATCGAACTGACGAGATTTGCAAGCTCATCGTTGATCACGGCTTTGAAAATCGGTGGTATTCCGCACAGGTTCGCGCCGATGATTTAATGCGAAGCAAGAAGGTGTTCGGTCATATGGTCGATGCGGGATTCAAGATGTTGTTCATTGGTATCGAGTCAGTACATCAACGCACCCTCGATCGCATCGGGAAAAAAATAAGCGTGGACACGATCCGGCAAGCTATCAAGATGTGCCATGATTATGGCGTCACGATCTTCGGGGCGATCATCATCGGCAACATCGGCGAGACGTACAACGATGTGCTGGCGACGATCAAGTATGCAAACGAATTGGACCTTGACATCACGCAATTCACGTCGCTCACGCCCTTACCAAAGACGAAGCTTTGGGAAGAAGCAAATCAAAAAGGATGGATTATAGATCACGACTGGACCCACTATGATTTCACGAGGGTCGTGATGAGAACGCCAGACCTCACCCAATTGCAAATCGCCGAGCTTGTGCGCAAGGCCTACAATGATTTTTATATTGGACCTTATTGGGGCTCGTACTTCTTTAAAAAGGCGAAAAGATTCATGACAAACAGGAGGAACTGGTGGTTCTTTAAAATGTTGCCTGGTTTCATGAAAAACATCGGGCCAATTCAAAAGCTCATCAACGACATTAGTTCCCCGCCCGTGGTCGACCAGAGCGACACGGCTGAACCAGCTTACAGATCGAAATTAAGCCCAACAATCTCTGTCGAGCAACCGGTTAAACTTGAAAAGGAACGAGCCATCGAGAAGTCGATGAAAAGGCAAGCCAGATCTTGATATTTTTCAATTACAGCGCCGTCGAAGATGGCTTCCTCTTTTGTTTAATTATTTTTGCACCATCTGAATTACTCCGACAAAACATTTTTAACCGTTCGAACCGTGATAATCTTGCTGCGGGTTGCCCGGTGGAGC
>Ga0209039_10000124_pt1 | contig 68464 bp, 52 predicted proteins | sample BogFormECP12_OM1_FD_188238 | JGI IMG/M metagenome (GOLD analysis project Ga0209039, IMG submission 188238) | Bog forest soil microbial communities from Calvert Island, British Columbia, Canada - ECP12_OM1 (SPAdes) (version 2) | ecosystem: Environmental > Aquatic > Freshwater > Wetlands > Bog ...
CCGCGAGAACTCTTGACATCCACGTTGGAGTGGGATAACAAATCGCAAGGACGGAGTGACTCATCTCCGGCTGGAGCAGCATGCCAAGAACATCGGGAAGACAAGTGCCCCCAGGGGAGGAAAGTATGGATTTCGAGAAGGATAGTTTTGAAGAGGATGATGAGCTGTCCCGGCTGGAAGAGGACGACGAGCTGGGTGGCGATGCCGAGGGCGTGATCGAGGAGCAGGAAGAGATCCTCTTGGTAGAAGACGAACCCGCGGAAGAGCCTGGGGAAGAAGCCCCGGCGAAGCCCGCACCCAAGGCTGCGCCCAAGAAGGCGGCGAAAAAGCCCGCCAAGAAGGCGCCCAAGAAAGCGGTGAAGAAGGCTCCGAAAAAAGCCAAGAAAGCCAAAGCGAAGCCCAAGAAGGCCGCCAAGAAAGCCGGCAAGAAACGCCGCCGTTAAGCAGGCCGGGCGCGCAAAACTCGAATTCCAGGAAGCCCCGCTTCGCTTTCGCGGGGCTTGTCTGTCTCGTGCCGTTGCGCCGTGCGCCGCATTGGCACCGCTTTGCTGCCGCCTGGACCGCCGCTCCCTGCCGCAACCGGCCCGTTTCGGTGTGCGGCTCGCGCCACAATGAAAACCCGCCCGCGCGGCTCCCTCCCCGCTCTTGCCCAAGCCTGCAAGTACCGTTAGGATAAACGCGTATGTTGCGAGCCATGGAGCACATACGGCGGATGCGCGGTGGCGCGCAAGGGCACCTCATGCGGTGCTCGGACGGCAACTACTACGTCGTCAAATTCCAAAATAACCCGCAGCACCTGCGTGTTCTGGTAAATGAGCTGCTCGGTACGCGCTTGGCATCACGTCTCGGCTTGCCCACCACCCCTGTGGCCGTCGTCGAGGTCAGCCGGGAGATCATTGCATTGACCCAGGAACTTTGCATCGAGTTGGCCCGTTCTCGCGCGCCTTGCGCCGCGGGGCTGCAGTTCGGTTCGCGCTATCCGGGCGATCCGCGCCGCCTCGTGCTGCACGATTTCCTTCCCGATGAAAAGCTGCGCGAAGTCAGCAACCTTCATGATTTTGCCGGCATGCTGGTGTTCGACAAATGGACCTGCAACACCAACGGGCGGCAGACGTTGTTTTTTGAGGAGCAAGGCCCGGCGCCGGCAATAGCAACGCGCGAAACTCCCCACGCGGCTGGCAGTGGCGCGCTTCCCTATCGCACGCTCATGATCGACCAGGGCTTCTGCTTCAACGCCGGCGAATGGAATTTCCCGGATGCGCCCCTGCGCGGCTTGTACGCGCGCAACCGCGTCTATGAAGGCGTCACCGGCATGCAATCCTTCGGCCCCTGGCTCGAACGCCTGGAACACCGCGTCACCGATGGCGTGCTCGCCGAACTGGCCGGGGAGATTCCGCCCGAGTGGTACGCGGACGATTACGATGCCGTGATGCGGCTGCTGGAGCAATTGCTGCGTAGAAGGACGCGCGTGCCGGAGCTGCTGCTGTCCGCAAAGTCGTCCAGCCGGCAGCCGTTTCCGTATTGGGGAGAAAGACGATGATCACAGAGACAAACGAGGCCAGAGCCAACGAGCGCGCCTGCGCCTATCGCGTGCTGCGCTACACGCCCAATCTTGTGCGCGACGAGTGGGTCAATATCGGCGTGCTGGTCTTCGATCCCCTGTCCGGCGAGCGCCGCTTGCGCCTGATCGAGGAGCCTGAGGAGTACGCACGCGTGCGCCGCCTTCACCCCCAGGCCGACGAAGAACTCCTGCGGGCCTTGCGCGATGACCTGGAAAACCGCTTTGCGGATGCCGCTGAACTTTTCCCCAACAGCGGCCAGGAAACGGATAGAGCACCCGGCGCGGGAAACGGCCAGACCGCCTGGTTGCGGCTTTTGCGCAAGTGGGACGACACGCTTTCCAACGCCCTGCAGTTGGCCCCGCAAAAGGGCGTCTATGCCGACGACCTGGACGCGGAAACCGAGCGCCTGTATGCCGATCACGTGGCCCCGGCGCGTGCCGCCACGCGTGTGGGCGCCCCCGGCAGCCGCGGCGTCGTGCGATCCTATTGCGCGCAGGTCCTGAAACAGGCGCGCCTCTGGGAACGCATGCAGAAGGGCGTGCGCGCGGAGGAGTTCACATTCCCTGGCGATCCCATGCGTCTTGATTACGGCTACCGCCGCAACGGCACGCGCGGCTTTGTCCAGGCGCTCAGCGTCACGCGCGCCCCCGCCGATGCCAAACTGCTGGCCTACACCGTGGACCGCATCCGCGGCAAAGTGCCGTCCAGCGAGTTTACCGCCGTCACCGACGTCGCCCTGCTCGCCGAAAACGAACGCCACCGTTTCGTGCGCGACACCCTGCGCGACGCTGGCGTGGAAGCCGTGGCCATGGAAGGCTTCGCGGTGTGGACGGCGAAAATGCGCCCGCTGATTCAGTGAGCAGTTATCAGTCTTCAGTAATCAGTTATCAGTGGGAAGGGGCCGGCTCGTTCCCGGATGATCGGCCTGCGCGCCGGAAATAAATCCCACTCACTGTTTTGGTGTCGCTTTCAGGTAGGAGTTTCCTGCACCTCAGAATCTTCAAAACCGCGTAAAGGTGTGCGTGGGGCAGTTGGGGCAAACCCGCAGAGTTCGTTTCGGGATTTTCTTTGCTTTACTGAAAACTGCAAACTGAAAACTTAAAACTGCCTCTCACACCACCGGCTCCGCCCAGTTCTCCAGCGTTTCCTTCACCTTGTGCAGGAACTGGTGCGCGATCGCTCCATCCACCACGCGATGGTCGTAGCTCAGCGTCACATAGCACATCGAGCGGATGGCGATGGAATCGTTGATCACCACCGGCCGCTTTTCGATGGCCCCCAGCCCCAGGATGCCCACGTTGGGCTGGCTGATCACCGGCAAGCCAAACAGCCCGCCGAACACGCCCGGATTCGTGATGGAGAACGTGCCCTCCTGCACCTCTTCGGGCTTCAGCTTTTTCGAGCGGGCGCGTTCCGCCAAGTCATTCAGGTTGCGCTGGATGCCCAGCAGGTTCTTTTCGTCCGCGTTCTTCACCACCGGAACGATCAGGCCCCAGTCCAGCGCCACGGCGATGCCGATGTTGATCTCCTTGTGTGAAACCACGTTCGTGCCGTCCAGCGAAGAGTTGACTATGGGATAGGCGCGCAAGCCAGCTACGGCCGCCTTCACGAAAAACGGCATGAACGTAAGCTTGGTTTCGTAGCGCTTCTCGAACTCCTCTTTGGACTTCGCGCGCAATGCCGCGATCTTGCTCATGTCAATTTCGTCCACGGAGTAGACGTGCGGCGAAACGTGCTTCGACGCCACCATGTGCTCGGCGATCTTCTGCCGCATTACGCTCAGCGGGTGCACTTCGTAATTCCCAAAATAAATTCGTTCGCGCGGCACCCCCACCTGCAGCGCCGGAATGAACTGACTGCCATGTGCTGCCGCTGTCCCTGGGTGTGCCACGGCTGACGGAGCTGGCGGAGGTATGGGCCGTGCCGCAGCCGGAGCGCTCGCAGGCGCCGCGCTCGACGATGCCGCGATCACCGCTTCCATATCCTGCTTGGTGATGCGCCCGCCCGCGCCGCTGCCTTCGAGGGTGGAAAGATCCACGCCATGTTCTTTGGCCATGCGCCGCACCAACGGCGAAGAATGAATGCGTTCCGCGGAGGCCGCTGGCGTTGCCTGCGCTGCGGGCGGCAAGGGTGCAGCTGCCGGAGCGGGAGTTTGCGCCGCGGGCTTGCTTGCCACAGGAGCTGGCGCGGGTGCCGGAGCAACTGGAGCAGGCTTCGCCGAAGGTGCCGCCGCTGCAGGAGTCGGTGCCGGAGCCGTTGCTGCCGCCGACCCCGCCCCATCAATTACCGCCACAACCGTCTGGATGGGAACCGTCTGCCCTTCAGGCACCTTGATCTCTTTCAACACGCCCGCCGAGGGCGAGGGAATTTCCGCATCCACCTTATCGGTGGAGATTTCGAACAGCGGCTCGTCCCGCTCGACCTTGTCGCCGGGTTTCTTCAGCCACTTGGTGATGGTCCCTTCAAAGATGCTTTCGCCCATCTGGGGCATGACCACGTCGACTGGCATTGCGGTGATCTCCTTGCTCTCTGGAAAACTGCCAACCGGGGCGCTCTTGGCCGGTAAGGGCCAAACCATCTTAGTTTACAAGGAAAACCACCGGAACAAAAACGCCTGTACTCAATTGGAAAAACACGCATCCGGCGGCCTATTCCTGCTCAATTCTTCAATCCCTGGCCCTTCACAACCGACTTGATGAAGTCCGTCTCTTCGGCTCTGTACGGTTTCCCGTCTGTTTGGAAAATATCGTGATGCCACTGCTCGAGCGGGCGGTCCGTGTACGGCTTCTGCCAGGAATCCCACGGGAAATAGGTCTGCGTCTTTCCGGCCACCAAACCCCAGTTGTACGCCGCCACATGGTATTTTTTTGCCAGCGGCAATATTCCCTGGAACGTGCTGCCATTCCCCCGCGCCATGTATTCCGTGCACAGAATTGGCCGGTGATAGGGCTGTAGCCACTTCACGCGGTTCTCGAACTCTTCCGGCTTGTCGTAGCTGTGAAAGGAAATTACGTCGGAGAGTTCCAATTGGATTTTCTGGATCGCTCCCAGCTTCTCCGGCGACGACCAATCTTCCCAAAGCCCGCTGGTGAGGGGTTGCGTTGCCCCGGCGGCCCGCGCCCACGCAAACGCTTTGGGCAGCAGCGCCGCGACCAGGCCCTCCTTGTTCGCCACCTCTGTCTTTTCGTAGCTGCCTTCGTTCGTGCCGCCCGGCTCGTTCCATATATCCCATCCCAGCACGCGCTCGTCGTGCGCAAACGCACCGACGACTCCCTTCACGTACGCTTCCAGCCGCGGATATTGCGCCGAATCCTTCAACGCTGCCGCCCCCGGGCTTTGCACCCAGCCGGAATTGTGTACGCCTGGCACCGGTGCATGCTGTTTCCCCAATTTCGGATAAGGATCCCAGCACGAGTCGAACAGCACAAACAGCGGCCGGATGTGGTGCTTCTCCGCGATGATCAGGAACGTGTCCATCCGTTTCTTGAAACCTTCGGGGTCCTGCTGCCACAGCAGGTCATGGAGAAACACGCGCATGGTGTTGAATCCCAGCGACTCCGCCCAGCCCAGCTCGAGATCAATGCGCTGCGGATCAAACGTTTCCGCCTGCCACATTTCCAGTTCGTTGATGGCGTTGGCGGGGATGTAATTGCTGCCCACAAGCCAGGGCTGCTTCGCGTACCACTCCTGCGCCCGCTGCTCGTTCCACCGCGGCGTCTGTGCCGCGCACCCCATCGCCGTCCACACCAGTACAATCGCGCCTATCAGCAGCTTCCGCATCGGAACTCCCTTTCTGGCACTAATACTTCGCCAATTCCTTGGCCGCAGCAAATACCTTTTGCGCGTTCGGCAAAAACGCTTCTTCGAGCGTCGGCGCATACGGCACCGGCGTATCCAGCGAAGTCACGCGCAGCACCGGCCCGTCGAGATCCTGAAACGCCTTTTCGCACAGCACCGCGGAAATTTCCCCCGCGATGCCGCCGGTCTTCGTGTCTTCGTGCACCACCAGGCATTTATTCGTTTTCTTCACGGACTTAAGGATCGTCTCCTCGTCCAGCGGCAGCAGCGTTCGCAGATCGATTACTTCCGCCTCGATCCCTTCTTTCGCCAGCGCCGCCGCGGCTTCCAGCGAAGTGTGCATCATCGCCGCATAGGAAAGGATCGTCAGGTGTTTCCCCTCGCGCCGCACCACGGCTTTTCCGAGCGGCACCGTGTAATCCCCCGCGGGAATCTCTTCCTTGATGCGGCGGTACAGGAATTTGTGCTCAAAAAAAAGCACCGGGTTGTTGTCGCGGATGCTGGCCTTCAGCAGTCCCTTGGCATCATATGGCGTCGAGGGATACACGACCTTCAACCCCGGCGTGTGCACGAAATACATCTCCGGATTTGCCGAGTGAAACGGCCCGCCATGCACTCCGCCGCCCGAAGGGCCGCGAATCACCATCGGCGCGGGCGCGTTCCACAAATAATGTCCCTTGGCCACAAAATTCGTGATCTGGTTGAACGCGCACAAGATGAAATCGATGAATTGCATTTCCGCGATCGGCCGCAGCCCCAGGTAGCTCATCCCGCACGCCGCGCCGATGATGGCGCTTTCGCTGATCGGCGTGTCAATCACGCGCTCCCAGCCAAATTTCTCCAGCAATCCTTCGCTGGTTTTGAACGCGCCGCCGTACACTCCTACATCTTCCCCGATCAGCACCACGGTCGGGTCCGCGGCCATCTCCTCGAACATGGCCTGCTTGATCGCTTCCAGAAATGTGATCGCGGCCATGGTCAGCGTCCGCCTTTCTTGGCGCTCTTCGCGACGGGTTTCTTGCCTGCCTTCTTCGCGGATCGCCCTTGTGGCTCCGCCTTCTGTTCCTGCGGCACATCGCCAAAATGAATCGGCGCGTTCTTTCCGGCAGGACTCTTCCCCCGCCCGAATCCTTCCACGGTCCACACCGGCTCGACGCAGCTCTTCGGCGGCATCACCTCCGCAATCGGCCGCTCCCACTTCGCGCGAATCTTGTGGCAATCGTCCCCCGTGCAGTACACGCCTTGCTGGACGATCTCGTCCGGCGGGAGCGGCGAATTCTCGGCAAACTCGCGATCCTTCTCCAGCAGGCTTGTCAGTTTCTCCTCCATCTCTTTCTTGCTTTTCGCGTCCAGCAATTTTTCCTTCAGCAAAAAAGCCTCGTACAACTCAATCGGGTCGCGCTTCTCCCAGAATTCGCGCTGTTCCTTAGGAACGTATTCCGCCGGATCGTGCTGCGCATGCCCGCTGCGCCGAAAGGTTTTCGCCTCAATCAGGATCGGTCCTTCTCCCGCCCGCGCGCGCTCCACTGCCTCTTTCGCCGTGGCGTAGACCTCCACGACATCGTTTCCATCCACGATATAACTCGTAATGCCATACGCTTTCGCGCGGTCCGCCAGATTCACCAGCCTCACCTGCCGCCGAACCGGGGTGGAATATGCCCACTGGTTGTTTTCGAGGATCAGCACAAACGGCGCCCTCTGCGCCGCCGCAAAATTCAGCCCCTCGTGAAACACGCCCGTGGAACTGCCGCCATCCCCAATCCACGTCATGGCCACGATTTTCTGCCCCAGGTATCTTCCCGCGATGGCCACGCCCGTCATCACGGGAATCAAGTCGCCCAGCATGGAGATTGGCGAAACGATGTGCAGATTTTCCAGGTCCCCGAAATGGCTCGTGCCGTCCTTGCCCTTCGTCGGCGAGGTGAATTTCGCCATGTGTTGCGTGAATATATCGCGCGGCGGCACGCCCTTCACCAGCAGCGCCCCGATGTTGCGGATCATCGGCGCCAGCCAGTCGCGCTTTTCCAGCGCATAGGCCGTCCCCACCGAAATCGCTTCCTGGCCCAAGCTGGAATACAGGCCGCCAACAATTTTGTTTTGCCGGAACAGCCGCGTCATGGTCTCTTCGACCTCGCGGTTCAGGCGCATGTAGTAGTAGAGATCCAGGTATTGCTGCGGCGTGAGTTTGCTTTTGCGGCGCGATGCGATGGCAGGCATGGTCGGCGGCTCTCCGAATCAGCATTCGGCCCTCTATCTTAAGGCCAAGCCCCTGCCATAGCTAATCTGTGCGAGCCCCGTCGCCCCCTTTCGGCTATCGGGTGCTTATTTGCATCGATTCTTCAACTTGGGTGAGCTAATTCAGCAGGGAATCACACGGGACCGCATGGGGCTCAAGGCCAAAAAGCTGCGTGAAATGTTGTACCAGCCGCGGTTTGACTTCTTCTGTGGCTATATTCCGCAAGAGCAATTTCTCAAGGGAGGCTGCTTTTCGATCCGCGATACCACACGGCACAATCAGGTCGAAAAAGCGCAGGTCCGTCGAAACATTGTAGGCAAAGCCGTGGGAGGTGACCCATCGGCTGATGTGCACGCCGATGGCAGCGAGTTTTTCTTCGGTGGCGTCCTGCTCTGCGGAAGGGTTTACCCAAATGCCCGTTTTCCCAGGAATGCGGAAGGCCGTGAGGCCGAAATCGGCGGTGGTGCGGATCATTGCCTCCTCCAGCGTGCGCACATACCAGCCCACATCGCGCTTGATGGCGCCGAGATTCAGGATTGGGTAGCCCACAAGCTGCCCTGGCCCATGGTAGGTGACATCTCCGCCGCGATTGGTCGCGTGCAATTCGACGCCCCTCTGCCGCAGCACGTGTTCCGACACCAGCAGGTTCTCCCGCTTCGCGTTCCGCCCCAGCGTGATCACGTGTGGATGCTCGCACAGCAACAGCACATCCTCAATCGCGCCGGCTTTCCGCGCGGCTGCCAAGCGTTGCTGCAGAGCATAGGCATCGGTATACGAGATGAGACCCAGGTCGGTGATGAGCAGGGAATTCATAGAGGAGAGCAGTTTCGAGTTGTAAGTTCTCAGTGCTCAGTTCTAAGGAAAGAAAGCGCACATGCCTCATGCCGGTCTTGCGCTGCTTTCCATGAAGCTTCTTGCTTCAACTGAGAACTGAAAACTGATTACTTAAGACTATAAAACTACATGTTAATTTGCAGGCCGCGGACGGACGCGAACGCGTCCCCCATCGCTTCCCACACCGTGGGGTGCGCGTGAATCATGTTCATCATGTCGTCGATGGTGCCTTCGAGCTGCAGCACCGTCGTCGCCTCCGCAAGAATCTCCGTGGCCAGCGGCCCGATGATGTGAATGCCCAGCACTTCACCGTACGTTTCGTCGGAAACCACCTTGACGAACCCTCCATGACTCCCCAGGATGGTGGCCTTGCTGTTGCCCGCGAACGGGAATTTCCCCGTTTTCACCTTATATCCCGCATCTCGCGCCTGCTTTTCCGTCAGTCCGATGGAGCCAATCTGCGGCTCGCAATACGTCGCGTTCGGAATGCGCGTCTTCACGATGGGCTGCGTCGGCTGGCCCGCGATGTGCGTGACCGCGACGATTCCCTCCATCATCGCCGCGTGCGCCAGTTGCGGCAGTCCGGCCACGATGTCCCCGATGGCATACAGATTTGGCTCCGCCGTTTCCATGAATTCGTTCACCAGCACAAATCCGCGCTCGAGCTTCGCCCTGGACTTTTCCAGCCCGCAATTCTCCGTCATCGGCTTGCGCCCCACCGCCAGGAGCAACTTCTCCGCCTGCAGCGTCTGCGCCTTCCCATCCTTATCCTTGAACGACACCGTCGCGCCCTTGGCGTCTTTCTTCACGCCGTCCACCAGGCATCCGGTCTGAATGTTGATGCCCTTTTTCCGGTAGGTCTTGTCCAGCTCCGCCGAAATCTCTTCGTCCTCGACCGGCACGACCCGCGGCAACGCTTCCAGAATCGTCACTTGCGTGCCAAAAGAATTGAAAATGGACGCGAACTCCACGCCCACCGCTCCCGCTCCAATCACAATCAGCGTCTTGGGAATTTCCGGAAGTTCCAGGATCGACCGGTTTGTCACGATCGTTTTGTGGTCGGGCTCGATCCCCGGCAGCGCCTTCGCTTCCGAGCCGCTCACCATCAGGATGTTGCTCGCTTCAATCGTCGATTTCTTGCCGTCTTTCTCGACACTCACTTTTCCGGGCCCTTCGTATTTTCCCCAGCCCTGCACCCACTCCACCTTGTTCTTCTTGAACAGAAACTCGATGCCCTTGGCGTGCTTCGTCACGATCTTCGATTTGCGCGCCAGCACCTTGCCCCAATCGATCTTCAGCCCGCTGACCTCGAACCCCAACTCTGCCGCGTTCTTCATATGGTCATAAACATCGGCGTGATGCAGCAGCACCTTCGTCGGAATGCATCCCACATGCAGGCACGTTCCGCCAAGGAAGGGATCTTTCTCCACGACCACCGTTTTCAGGCCCAATTCGCCCGCGCGGATTGCCGCCACATACCCGCCCGGTCCGCTGCCGATAATTGCGATGTCGTACTTAGCCACGCGCATTCTCCCATCTGAAGGGCCAGGGCCAATTCTGTTTTGAGGGCCAGGCCGGAATGCCGCTGCCGCCAGAATTCTCTGCACTGCAGCGGAAAGTCACGCAGGAATGCCGGAGGGACGCCGGCAGATTTCAGCCTGCGTCACGTCAAAAAACCACCGGCAATTCTGCAGTGTAGCAGCGCGTTGCAAAGGTTAGCAACTTGCCTCCCACGAACTGCTCCCCGGTGGTGGCCCGCCGGTCTTAGTGTGAAGCAGCGCCTTGGCGTGCCGAAATGGAACTGCGCCGCCCTCTTTTTCTGCATCCCCAGCGAAGCAAACGTGAAACCTTGCAACTTTCCCAAATTGGAAAGCCCCTTTTCCTCGCGGCTCCATTATTTTTCTTTTTTCCCCTTGCACATGTTACTCCATCGGTATATGTAAATAGCCGTTAGTGCCCACTCGGTATAGGGACCACCTATAAACTTATTAATAACCGCGGGGCTCGTCATGAGGAAAACGGCGGAAACGAACTGGTTTTGCGAAAATCGCGATTGCGGTTGGTCTGTAACCTTGTCTCTCTCGGACAGGGAAGAACTCACCCCGCGCTGCGTCTGCGGTTGGCCTTTGAAGCGCGCCAATCCACCTGTCGTCTCGACCTACCTGGAGTTTCTCCACGATGACAAATCGGTGGGGGATCAACAGCACCACCCGAAGGAGTAGTTTCCCATGCACGTCATTCGAATGGACTCAACTTCTGCTCACTACAAGACACCGCTGGTGGTTCGCGCCAGCCTGCCACGCACCTTCCGGAGCCTCGGCGCGTTTGCCGAACTCGGCCTCTTCTCCTGCGGAATCTATTTGCTTGCGGAGGCCACCCTCAAGCCTCTGGAAGCCGATCAGGCTTCTATTCTTTCCGCGGGTGTGCTGCTGGCGCTGGCCACCGTCCTGCTCTTTTATATGATTCGCCCGCATCGCAAGGAAGCCCTGACGAGACCCGACGCCCGTCGCCCATCGCGGGATGCCCATGAACCTTCGGCCCTCTCCGCGGGCGATCGTTCTGCCGAGGCTCGCCGCGAAACCGCGCGCGAACTCCTGGATAACCAGGATCTCCCGGGCCCCATGTGAGCTTCCCTCAGCTTCGCGGCATCGCCGGAAAGTATCGTTCCTGCAGAATCTGGCGATGGTGCCGATCGTGTCCCGCAAGAATGAACGCCAAGGCGCGCACACTGATTTCCTTCTGGTTGGCCACGCCCCGCCGCAACCACGCTGCCGCATCGAACGAGCGCAACAGCACAATGCTCGCTCGCCGCACCGCCGTGAACTCTTCCAGGAGTTCCGCCAGCGGCCGCGTCGGGAAATTTCCCGCCTTCACATAATCATCCTGTTCAAAGCCTGCGAGCGGCGTCTGGTCCCCGCGCGCAATCCGCAGCATGCGGTAGGCAAAAACACGTTCCGTATCGCTGATGTGCCCCAGCACCTCTTTGACGGACCATTTCCCCTCTGCGTAACGGAAGTCCGCCCCTTTCTCGCTCACACTTCCCAGCAGCAACTTCATCTCTCTCAGTTGCGCTTCCAGCGTTTTTTCGATCTCCCCGTCAGGCACAATCGCAACATATTTCTCATAATATGGCGCGTATTCGGTCGCTTGCGGACGATTCTGTGTCATGATGCTTTTGCCTCCCAATCAGCGGCAGAGTGACAATTATAGCTGGCAACGCCGCAACGGAGGCATCTCACGAACGCTCGGAAACCAATATGGCCAAATTGATTTTCAACTCCATGCGCGTCGCCTTTCAGGGCGAACCCGGCGCCTTCAGCGAAGCGGCCGCTGTGCAATTGCTCGGCGAATCCATCCACACCGTTCCGCGCCCCACGTTTGATTCCACGTTCCGCGCCATCGCCGAGCGCGCCGCCGATGCCCTGCTCTTGCCGCTCGAAAACACCCTGGCGGGATCCGTCGTGCGCGTGTATGACCTCTTGCTTGAAAGTCCCTTGGAAATTTGCGGTGAAACCATTCTACCTATCGAGCATCACCTGATCGTCCGCCCCGGCTCATCCTTCGATCTGCTTCGCTCCGTCGCTTCTCATCCCATGGCTCTGGCCCAGTGCGAGCGCTTCTTTGAATCTCATCCGCACCTGAAGCGTGTGCCCGCCGAAGATACTGCCGGCAGTGTCCGCGAAATGATGGCGCGCGAAGACAAATCCTCCGCGGCCATTGCCGGCCGCCGTGCCGCCGAGCACTACGGTGCGGTCATACTGCGCGAAAGCATTCAGGACAACGCCGAAAACTTCACGCGCTTCGTGCTGCTTCTCCCGCCAGCCGAGGCCCTGCGTTTCCGCCAACCCGGCGCCAGCAAAGTCGCCTTGGCCATGCGCCTCGCTCACAAACCTGGCGCCCTGCTCGCTTCTCTCGAACCCTTTGCCAAACACGGCGTCAATCTCCTGAAAATCGAGAGCCGCCCCATCCATGGCAGGCCCTTCGAGTATCAGTTCTATCTGGACGTGGAAGCCGCTCGCCACGATGCGCTGGAAAGTGCCCTGAACGAAGTGCGCCAAGCCACCAGCGAATTGCGCGTTCTGGGCCGCTTCGCTCCCGCTCGCCGATAAACTCTGCCTGCCGCTTCCAGCGCGCGGGAGAATTCAATCTCTCCGGATTCTCTGCTACATTCATTCCATGTTGACGGCCATCACGCGCGAAGTCAGTTCCTCCTTCGCGAATTGCGAGCTGAGTTTCATTCCGCGCCAGCCCATCGATCTTGCGAAGGCCCGCGCCCAGCATCACTCTTACCAGGAACTCTTGCGCAAACTGGGCGCTCGCGTGATTTCTTTGCCAGAGGAGCCGGTTCTCCCGGATTCCATGTTTGTTGAAGATCCCGCCATCGTCCTCGATGAACTGGCGGTGATTTGTCCCCTGGGCACGGAAACACGCCGCAAAGAAGCCGCTTCGCTCGCCGCTGCCCTGGATAAATACCGCAAACTTTGCTATGTGAAATTGCCCGCTCTCCTGGAGGGCGGCGATGTCTTGCGGGTCGAAAAGAAAATATTCGTGGGCCTGACGCGGCGCAGCAATGCGGAGGGCATCCGGCAACTCGCCGTCATCGTCTCGCAGTTTGGTTACGACCTAACGGCCGTCCCCGTCTCGGGCTGTCTGCACCTAAAATCCGCGGTCACCTTCCTGGGTCGCAACACCCTACTTGGCAATCGCGCGTGGTTTCAGTGGGCACGTCTGGCAGGATTTGACTGGATTGACGTAGACCCGGCTGAACCCCATGCCGCCAACGCGTTGGCCATCGCCGATTCGGTGGTTTTTCCCGCTTCGTTTCCGCGCACCAGGGAGCGCATTGAGACCAAGGGTTTCCACGTGACACCCATTGAAATCGGTGAGCTCCAGAAATCGGAATCGGGATTGACGTGCTCCTGCCTGCTGTTCGATGACCCGGATTAAGTCTGCGAAAGCGCACCGCAAAAGGGGATCGTTCGTATGTGATTGGAAACATCGGTCTACCCGCTCTCAGATTTCGGTTGGAAATCCCGGCTGGTATGCTACCCTGTTAAAGATGTCGGCTAACCACACGAAGCGGACGCTCTCCCGGACCACGCGGTCGATCCTCTCGACTACGACGACTACCATGATTATGTCCACTACCACCGCTTCGGGTGACGGGAGAAACGGCTAGCCGCCAAAAAGTTTCCAACCCACCGCCAGAAGCGAACCGGGCGGTGGGATTTTTAGTCTCTACCCTCCCCCAGAGTCGCTTCCGCGGTACACAACCAAGGAGCAATTGCCATGTGCCCGGAACAGCAGGAAGCAACCCCCGCAGCAGAAGTTCCCTTAGCCCCGCTCCCAGCGCGGAATGGCGCCGCCGCAATGGCGACGCGTTCCCCAGAGCGTGGCATCGCCTTTAAGTTTGGCGGTTCCTCCTTGCTTGGCGCCGATCGCCTGTTGCATGCTGCCACGCTGGTGCGCGATGCGGCCGTGGCCACCCCGGTGACCGTGGTCGTCTCCGCGATGAAGGGCATTACGGACAAGCTTCTGGAAATCGCCAGAAAACTCGAGCGCAAGGAGTTCGCCAACGCTCGCGAAGCGGCGGAAAGTGTCGTCGCGCTTCATCTCGACGTCCTCGATGGCCTGCAACTTCCCGAGCACGACCACGCGCAGGTCCTCCACGAATTGAAACTTCTTGGCCGCGACCTGCTTCATGAAACCCCGCCGCGCGGGCCCGTCACCGTTGATCCCGCTCTCTTTGACCGCCTGGCTTCCTTTGGCGAACGCTTCAGCGCCCGCTTGTTTGCCGCGGCCCTGAACAAGCTCGGCAGCGTTGCTGTTCCCGTGGCTTCCTCGGATTTTGTTCTCACCTGCGACACGTTTCAGCACGCCATTCCACATCTCGGTCAAACCCGCCAGCGCGGCCGCGAGGTCCTCGTCCCCCTACTGCAATCGGGCATCGTGCCCGTGGTTACGGGTTTCATCGGCGCAACTTTCGATGGCCGCATCACCACGCTGGGCCGCAACAGCTCCGATTTTTCGGGCGCCCTCGTCGCTCATGTCGTGGACGCAGAAGAACTGGTCATCTGGACCGACGTGGACGGCATCTTCACCGCTTGCCCCCGCGAGACCGCGGAGGCTAAACTCCTTCACGAATTGAGTTACGATGAAGCCCACGCTTTGGCCGCCAGCGGGGCAAAGGTGCTTCATCCGCGCGTGTTGCCTCTCGCGGCAGAGCACGAAATCACTGTGTGGGTTAGAAATACTTTTAAGCCGCACCTGCGCGGAACACGCATTGGGCCGGCGCAAAATGGAGGTGTCGCATGAGTGTTTTGGCGAACCAAAGAAAATGGCGCGCAGGTGTTTTGGGTGCAACCGGCATGGTGGGGCAGCGCCTGGTGAAGCTCCTCGCCGATCACCCGTGGTTCACTTTGACGGAAGTCGCGGCGTCGGAGCGCTCCAGCGGCAAAAGCTACGCCGAAGCAGCGCGCTGGCACCTTGAAGGTCCCGTGCCGGAAGTCGCGCGCAACCTCGTCGTCAAGGAACTCGACCCGAACCTGGATTGCGATTTCCTCTTTTCCGCGCTCGACTCTTCCGTGGCAGGCCCGGCGGAAGAAGAGTATGCGCGCCGCGGCTATCCTGTCGTCAGCAATTCCCGGAATCACCGCCAGGACCCCGATGTTCCCCTGCTGATTCCGGAAGTCAACGCGGCGCATCTGAATGCCATCCCGGTACAACAGAAGAATCGTGGTTACGATACGGGATTCATCGTCACCAATCCCAACTGTTCCACGGCCGGACTCGTCGTCGTGCTGAAGCCTCTGGCGGATGCCTTTGGACTCGAGAAAGTATTCGTCGTCACCCTGCAAGCCATCTCCGGTGCGGGCTATCCTGGCGTGCCTGCGTTGGACATCCAGGGCAACGTCGTTCCGTTCATCAGCGGCGAAGAAGAAAAGATGGAAGAGGAGCCGCAGAAGCTGCTCGGCAAGTGGGACGGCAACCGCTTCATCGGCGCGGGTCTCGGCATCAGCGCTCACTGCAACCGCGTCCCGGTGGTGGATGGCCACCTGGAATGCGTTTCCCTGCGCTTAAAGAAGACCGCCACACTCGACGAAGTCCGCGAAGCGTTGCGCTCCTACCAGGTTTCCGACGAGTTGGCTTCTCTGCCCACCGCGTTGAAACATCCCGTTGTCGTTCTCGACGAACCCGATCGTCCGCAGCCACGCAAGGATGCCAACACAGGCCACGGTATGGCCGCCGTTGTCGGGCGCATTCGAGAGTGCCCGCTGCTTGACGTCAAGCTTACCTTGCTCTCGCACAACCTGGTCCGCGGAGCGGCGGGCGCGGCACTGCTCAACGCCGAACTTCTCGCGGCGCAAGGCTTCCTGAAATCGCGCAGCGCATCGCGCGATCAGAGCGCGCAGCCCGTCTCTCGCTAATCCTTGCCCAATGGGGGCGCAGCACCCGCCGAAGGCGGGCGCCCCATGTCCGCAAGATTTCTGCACACTACTTGCTTTGGAGTGCGGCGGCTTGTTTACCCTGGGCTTCGAAGGGCCGCTGCTCTTGTGATCGCAAGCGTCACCAACAAACTGCCTTGTTCGCCGTCGATGTAGCGCAGGGCGAGTCCCCCAGCCCTGCGGCTTTTCTTTTCCTGCTCCGAGTTGAAAAATGCTTACGGAACGAAGTAATAGCGCACCAGTTGGAAGAAAATCGGCGCGGCGAAGCATAGCGAATCAATGCGGTCCAGAATCCCACCGTGCCTTTCGATCACCATGCCGAAATCCTTGATCCCGATGTCGCGCTTGATTGCGCAGATCACCAGGCTTCCGCAAAATCCCAATACGCAGATAGTGAACGCCATTCCCGCGGATTGCAGCGGCGTAAACGGTGTGGCCCACCACAATGCCGTGCCCAGCGCCGTCGCGCTCAGCACTCCGCCGAAAGAGCCTTCCCACGTTTTGTGGGGACTGACGCGCCAAGCGATTTTGTTTTTCCCGATCAGTTTGTCCCACACGAATTGCAGCACGCCGCTCATCTGATCCACAATCACCAGGTACAGCAGCAACCGCGCGTCCCGGCCTTCGTAACCCGGAATACTCAGCATCAGTAATGCCGGCGCGTAACTCAGGCAATACGCGCACACCATGATGCCAGATTGAATTTTCGCGGCGCGTTCCAGAAAGCTTGCCGTATCACCTGCAATCGCAATACTCGTCGGAACAAAGACAAACACCAGCGATGGAACCAGAATGGTGAAGAAAACGTACCACTGCAGGCCGATGAGGCAATACTGCAGCGGCATGATCACGAAGAAGCTCCAGAAGAGCGTGCGGTGATCTCCCCGCCGCGTCGGCACCAGCGTCATGTACTCGCGCAGCGCCAGAAACGAAATCAAGCCAAACAGGACCAGCGAACCGATGCGGCCCAGCAGGATGGCCGCGGCAAAAATCGCGCACATCTTCCACCACGCGCGGATGCGCGCGTTCACATTCTCGACGGTCGCGCGGCTCGCCTCCCCTTTTCGACGCTGCTTTGCCCAGCGGCCGATCAGAGTCGCAACATAAAGCAGAAACAGCACGCCGCCAAACAGCCATAGCAGCTTCGCATCGTGAAACGCTTGCGGCATCATGCCGATCCAATCCGCCGCAAGCTGCCGACGGCTTCGCGCGCGCGTTCCAGGAACGCTTCTTTCTCTTCGCCCTGCTCCACTTGGATCGGTTTGCCAAAGGTCAGAAGGCTCAGCATGGGCACCGGCAGAACTTCTCCCTTCGGCAAAATGCGGTTCATATTCTCAAGATACGCGGGAACAAGCTCCACATCCGGCCGCCGCAACGCCAGGTAATACAGCCCCGCGCGAAACTCCCCTACCTTCTCGCCGTTGCCCCGCGTCCCCTCGGGAAAGAGAATCAGCGAGTATTGCTCGCCCAGCGCAGCGGCCATCTGCTCGATCAATGCGCGCGCGGCAAATCGCGCTTCTTCGGGAGTTTTCGCCTGGGCCATCGCGCCCCGCTGCACTAGCACGGCGTTGAACACATTCGTCACCACATAACGCCGCACGGCCGAGCTTTCCCAGTAGTCCTGCGCGGCTACTGGCCGCGTATGCGCGCGCAAATCCGAAGGCAGTGCGGACCACAGCACCACGAAGTCCAGATGGCTGGTGTGATTTGCGAAGTAGATGCGCTGCTTCTCGTCGGGCTCGCAACCCGCCCACTGCACCTGCACTCCGGTAATTCCGCGGGCAACCGCGGCCAGCAGACTCGCGAACGGATGGACTCCACCATTCATCAGGACGTGCGACCTCGTACATCCACCAGCGCGCCACGCGCGCGCGTCACGATTGTCATCAGCAGAAGCACCAAGACGATCCACTGCATGGGAGCGATTACTCGAACGATAGGCAATTGAAACCCCAGATGCAATCCCAGAATCGCGAAGCCGATCGCGCCGGCGTTGCGCTGCTCAACGGTCGCAGCAAACTCTGGAATTTGGGCCTGACTCCGTAAACGCCGGGCATGGTGCTTGTTCCCATCCTACTTGTTAGGAGTCCTCAAAGCACGGCACCACCGCGGAAAGTCGTGCGCACCTTGTCGCCAAACCCGTAGCGCAGGGTGAGTCTTCGAGTCCTGCGAATTCTTCTTTGGTTCTTGGCCCGCAGCGAGCGCCTTCTCTCCAACCGCGTCACGTAACGATGGCCATCTCCAACTCGCGCCCCTGCGCATATTCCTGAAGCAGCGCCGTCATGCGCTGGCACCAGCGCTCCAGCCCTTCGCTGCCGCCAAATCCCACGAAAAGGGCAGCGATGCGTTTCGTCGCTGGCGTAACCATGGTGCGCTCGGAATCGCTCGTTGGGCTTCCATGCGGCCCCAGTGCGTCGCAAAACACCGGCAGTCCTTCAAGATTCAAGTCATACTTCCCAATGCCCTTGTAGGTTTCTCCCGCGCGGCCCGCGCGAAATAGAACATCTCCCTGCAAGTTAGCTTGATCGTAGAGACCTACGGGCAGTCGGCTCTCCACGGAAACCAAATTGATGACGTCTACCACCGCGCCAATCTGTGGAAAACTTTTCCCGCTCAAGATGCGCCGCAGCAGTGCCTCCGCCGAGCCACGGTAGCGCGCCGGATCCTTGCCCAGCGCTTTATAGCCGGCGCGTGTCGCCGAAATTTGCGGCCCTTCCAGCACAGCCCGTGGCTCCGGCAGCCCCAGGATTTTCGCCTCGCACGATTTCATCTCCGCAAGCAGCGCCGCCGGCGTTTCCACAGCCTCCACGCTGCCCGTTACGCATCCCAGCGCCACGCGCGGGCACTTCGCCTTTAACGCCCCATCAATCGTTACAGTAATCATGCCGCTCAATACCTCCCGCCCAACCTCGACGCACAGGGCGCCGTTTTCCGCCGTCCCACTAGCGGCTCGAAGACTCCCTCAGGATCTGGCTTCGCACCGAGGTTGGATCGGCGAGAAATTGCGCCACGATGGGTCCGACTGAGACGCACGAAAGGCTCAAGTGGCCGCAAGGCGAGTCCAGAGTCACAACCGGGGCGCCAATTGCTTTCGCGAACTCCACTGCGGGACTCGGGTTCACCATGTGATCTTCCGCCGACACGATCACCAGCATCCGGGAGCGAACCCTCTTCGCGGCTTGTTCCAGACTTACGCCGAATTCCCGCGGGATATCCAGCGCCATGATGGCTTCTCGCTGGCGAATCTGATCGCTCACCGCATCCGCATCGCTACTGCTGTTCTTTCGCATCTCTCCAAGAAAACTCTCAAAGTTTTCGGCCTTCGTATGCACAACCCGATACGCGGGCGAGGTGACATTCATGGAATCGATTCCCTCTTCAAGCGCGATTCCCCGCGTCAGCGGGCCCGTGGGATTTCCATTGTTCCACGCCGGATCCAGCTCGATCGCATCGATCTCCGAGGTCCACAGCAGTTTGTCGTACGAAGTGGATTGCGGCGAACCCTCCATCGGAATAATCACATCCATGAAATCCGGGTAGGCCACAGCCCATTCAAACGTCTGCATGCCTCCCATCGAAAGCCCCATCACCGCATGCAGGTGGTTCAAATGCAGGACCTCAGTCGCCAGCCGGTGCTCGGATTCCACCATGTCGCGAATCGTGAATTTCGGAAATTTCATCCGCGGCTGCGACGCGCTGTTGGAGGGCGACGTGGAAGCTCCGTCGCCGATTGCATCCACCAGGATGACGAAGTATTTGCTGCTATCCACCACTTTCCCCGGCCCGATGAACTCCAGCAGGTCCTCGCTCTTGCCACCCAGCCACGTCGGCCAAAGCACCCCGTTCGTTTTGGCGGCATTCAACTTGCCCAGTGCGCGGTACCCGATGCGGAAATCCTGCAACGCCGCGCCGCTCTGCAACTTGAACTCCCCAAACGCCGCGTATTGTTGCGCGCCCTCCGTTGCTTGTCCGGGTGATTGCCCACAGGCTCGCTCGCAAACACAAAAAACAAACAATCCTACAACCGCCGCGACAAGTTTTTTCGCACGGCCCATTTTGAGAGTGCTCAATTGAAGGTATCTTTTTCTCTTCGTTACGTTCGCAAGACCCATTGTCCCTCAAGGCGCTGGTTCGTTCGGCCGATACAAGCGAAGCGGCGTAATGCGCGCGATGCGCACAAAATCCTTGTCCAGACTGAACAGGCTGGCTTCCCGTTCAATTGCGATTGCCGCAATCAATGTGTCGATGGTCGTCAGGCTGATGCCCTTGGAACGCGCCAGCCGGAAAATCGCCGCTGCTTCGCGGTAGGTCGGGAAACCACTTGGCTCGAGCATCTCCCACATCGTGAGATACTCTTCGACCCCGCCCTCATCCCGTGTGAGCCCCTGAAGAATTTCCGCAACCACCACTCCCGTGAGCGCGAACGGCTCGGCTTCCTCTATCATTCGTCGCAGTTCATTGCCCGCACGGCCCGGCGAAGAGCTGAAGAAATCAATCCATACCGAACTGTCAACCAGAATCAAACGCGATTCCTTCGCATCTTCTTGAGGTCGCCCTTCCATATCCCGCTTGCGTAGTAACGAAGGATGTTCTTGCGGTTTTCCGAGCGCACCAACAATTCCAGGGCTTTCCCGACAATTTCCCGTTTCGTCTTAAGACGCGTAAGTTTGCGGGCTTTTTGAACCAATTCGTCGTCAAGCTCAATGTTCGTTCTGCTCATAATCCTACAATACACCAATTTCCGTGAATTGTGTGTATGAATAAAGACCGAGCGCACTGTGGGCGAGCTTACCGCCCAATCGGCTTTAGTTTCGCCGTGAAGTGCCGCAAAAACGGCGCCTGCTGCACCAATTCATACCCCGGAATCTTCTCTCTTCGCCGCCACACATCCAGAATCACTTCCACCACATACTCGATGTGGCTCTGCGTGTATACCCGCCGTGGAATCGCCAGCCGCACCAGGTCCATCTGCGCGTGCTCGCCAAACATCAGCGACCCAATTTCCACCGAGCGGATGCCGCCCTCCAGGTACAGCTCCACCGCCAGCGCCACGCCCGGAAATTGTGATGGGGGAATGTGCGGCAGAAATGCCCGCGCGTCCAGATAGATCGCGTGCCCACCGGGAGGCTGCACGATCGGCACGCCCTCGCTGGCAATGTGGTTACCCAAAAATGCGGTCGAGGCGATACGGTACTTCAGATACTCTTCCTCCAGCGCCTCATATAATCCCACTGCGATTGCTTCCAAGTCGCGCCCCGCCAGTCCTCCATACGTGGGAAATCCCTCGGTCAAAATTAGCAGGTCCCTTTCCTGCTGCGCCAGCGTGTCCTCATTGGTGCAGAGAAAGCCCCCGATATTCGCCAGCCCATCCTTTTTCGCGGACATCGTGCATCCGTCGGCGTGCGCAAACATCTCGCGCGCGATGTTGCGTGGCGATTTTTCCGCATAGCCTTCTTCACGCAGCTTGATGAAGTAGGCATTCTCAGCGAACCGGCACGCATCGATATACAGCGGGATGCCATGCTTCCGGCATACCTGCTTCACTTCCTTGATATTCGCCATGGAAACCGGCTGGCCCCCGCCGGAATTGTTGGTGATCGTCAGCATCACCAGCGGGATTTTCTTGGCCCCTTCCCGCGCAATCAGTTCGGCCAGCCGCCCCACATCCATGTTTCCTTTGAACGGGTGCAGGTGGCTCGGCTCCTTCGCTTCCGGAATAGGAATATCCAGCGCCGTGGCGCCCACGAATTCGCAGTTGGCGCGCGTCGTGTCGAAGTGCGTGTTGTTCGGCACGATGTCGCCCTTCTTGCACATCACGTTGAACAGAATGCGTTCCGCCGCGCGCCCCTGGTGCGTCGGAATCACGTGGCGAAACCCAAAAATCGACTGTACCGATTCGCGGAACCTCGTGAAGCTCGGCGAGCCTGCGTACGATTCGTCTCCGCGCATCATCGCCGCCCACTGCTCCGTGGACATCGCCGACGTACCCGAATCCGTCAGCAGATCGATTAGGATCGCTTCGGAAGCGACAAGAAACAGGTTGTAGCCGGCCGCTTCGATTAGTTTTTGCCGCTCTTCCCGCGACGTCCGGCGGATCGGTTCAACGCTCTTGATGCGGAATGGTTCAATGATGGTGCGAAATGCCATGATGGGATTGGACTCCTCTTCGAGACACTACCACAGAATCCGCAATCGCTTCCGTGAGGACGAATTCGCGTCAAGTGGCTTCCCTGCGGATGGATTGTGGGTTTGGCCGCTTGGACATCGATGCCGGAACGACCTTTCAGGTGTGCCCTTTTCTCCACCTCCTTAGTACCCAAGTACTATAGGCCCCCCTCCCCGCCCACCCCACCATAAAGAAGCAGATCAGGGGAGTCCTGTCCTCACGGGGCTGCCATCCCAAAATTCTGTTTAGAGCGAGCACGCTATGCCACCGATTGTGAAAGACTCCGAAATCGCGGTTGCAACGCCGACCCCTGCCGCTCCGGCCACTGCGGTCACGAAAACCAGGGACGAATCCCCGGCGCGCCCTCAACCAGTTGCTCTGGAGATTCCTGTTACCGTCAACGGCGCCCGCACCGTCGAGGGCTCCGACAAGCGCGAACCTTTTTCGGAAAACACAAGAACCGTTCTGGTTTTCGTCCACGGCGCCGTTATTCGCCTGGCCTCTTCCCTGGCGCCCGGCCAACTCGTCTTCCTCACCAACGAGAGGACCAAGAAGGAAGTCGTCTGCCAGGTCGTCAAATCGAAAAACTATCGTAGCGTGACGGGATACGTGGAACTGGAGTTCACTGAGCCGGCCCTCGGTTTCTGGGGCATGCGTTTCCCCTCCGATCGCCTCGCTACCCCGGCCGCGCCCGCCACACCGCGCGCCGTTGCTCCAATCGTATCTGTTCCACCCAAGGCGGTTCCGCCACCGCCAGTTGCTCCTCCGGTTATTGCAAAACCCGCGGCCCCTGTGTCGTCTGTTCCTCCTGCGGCTTCCGTTCCTGTGCCACCAAAACCTGCTGTTGTGGCACCGCCGCCTGCTGCAGCAGTCTTTGAACCCGCGCCCGCGCCGCCCGTTGCCGTCGCTCCGATCATTCCGCCACCACCGCAACCCGCGCCCACGGTTTCTCCCTCGCCCGTGAATAACGTCGTGCCGCCTCCAGCAGCAGTGCCCGCAACGCTGGAATCCGTCATCAAAAGCCCCATAAATCTCCTCACTCCCTCGCCCGATTTCGCGGCCGCCATCTCTTCGCTCTTCGAAACTCCGGCCGTTCCCGCTGTTAAGCCCGCGCCCGCGGAACCTCTCAAGAGCGCAGTTGCCTCGACGCCTGCCGAACCTTCCAGCGATCAGCTCAAGCAGCAAACCGCGCGCCTTCAGGAGCAGCTCAGCTCTCTTCTCTTCACGGAAACTCCTGCAGCCCCGCCTCCTCCGGCTCCTGCAGCCACCCCGAAAACAGGAGTTCCTTTGCCGGAGGTTGCCGATAAACTCCTGCAACCCGATGTGAAGCTCGCGGCGCCTCCCGAAACTAAGCCCGCTGCCCCAGTTCGCAATTTCGTGCCTCCCTCGCTCGCGGTCGAAGAGGTCAAGATTCCTTCCTGGCTCGCTCCGCTGGCGCGCGAGTCCGAATCCACTACGACCGGGGCCGCCCCCGAACTGCCCGTACTCTCCGATTCCTTGCCGGCTTCGCCGTCGTCTTCCGGGGGAGTTCTCGCGGAAAGCCTTCCTGAGCCTCACCACCGCTCGCACACCGCCGTTTTTGGCGGACAGTTGCTTGGCGAATCGGGCGCGGCAGTTCCAGCGCCTGCCTCCGGCTCAAGGAAGGGCCTCTTCATCGGCATCGCTGCCACACTTCTTCTTGCTGCCGGTGTTGTGTGGTACATGCGCCAGCCGGACAATCTGATCTCCAGCATGCTCGCTTCGAAGCCCGCCCCGGCACAGTCCGCAAATTTCTCTCGGGCAAACGTACCCGCTTCCAGCGCGCAACCTTCCGCTCCCGTTTCCCCCAACATCGTTAAGCCAGCTCCTGATCCGGCAAGTTCTTCCGTGTCGCCAAGCGAACCTCCAGCGCGCGCCGTCGCAACAATGGTGCCGCCAACTGTACCCGAAGCCAAAAATCCCAGCGCCGCGGCGCACACTACTCCTCCTGTTGAGGTGCCCAAGAAGCCCGCGATCGGCGAAGTCCACCTCGCCACTCCTGTCGTCAATCGCGCGGACGCATCTCAGCCGGGCACCGATGTCGAGCCCACGATCGACTCCGATCAATCTTCCAGTGCGGATCCTCTGGCGGGCCTGGCTGCTGGCAATCGCAAGGAACCCACCGCTCCTCTCCCCATCGGCGGTGACGTGAAGCAAGCTCGTCTGCTCAAGTCGGTTCCTCCCGTTTATCCGTCAACCGCCCGTACGCAGCACCTTTCGGGCGTCGTCAAGATTGACGCCCTCATCGACGCCACCGGCAATGTCAGCACCATGTCCATCATTTCGGGCCCCGGGTTGCTTCATCAAGCGGCGCTGGACGCCGTCAAGCAATGGAAGTACGAACCGGCGGAGCTGGATGGCAAACCTACCCCGGTTCATCTCACCGTCACCGTTCAATTCCGCGGCCAGTAACGCACCATCGCTCGCACATTACAGACTGCTCTTCACCCAACTTCGTCTGGGAAGCACACCTGGGTGAAGCAAACGGATTCAAGGTGCGTTCCACGTTTCTCGCGCGCGTTCACCCGTACACTGTTCTATTCCACCTGGTGTAGCACTGGACTCTTTCTATTCAAGCGTGCTGCTCCGCCTTGCGATTGCCCACTCCCCTTCGTATACTGGCCACCCGGCCTTCTGGCAGGTCTGGCGGGTGGGTAGCCCGCCGCCACGCAACCCATTTGGCCCTTCTTTTCGCGCCTGCGCGTCTCTCACAGGCCGAATTTCGCAGCCCCGTTGGCGACAGGGCGGTCCAACTGGGCAGAGGAGACTTTTGCATGCCCCAAACGCTTGTGCCTGAGGAAATGAATGTTTACCAAAACGCCGAAGCGCGTTTTGAAGTGGCCGCGAACAAACTGGGCCTTGAACAAGGTGTCTATCGTTACCTTAAATATCCCGATAAGGAAATCACCCTTTACATCCCCGTCGGCATGGACAACGGCCAACTCGAAGTTTTCATCGGTTACCGCGTCCTTCATTCCACGGTCCGAGGTCCCGGCAAGGGCGGCATCCGTTTTGCTCCCGACGTCAGCCTCGATGAAGTCCGCGCCCTCTCTGCCTGGATGACCTGGAAGTGCGCCGTGGTGGACATTCCTTTCGGCGGCGCCAAAGGCGGCATCATCTGCGATCCCCGCAAATTGTCCCGCGGGGAACTTGAGCGCCTCACCCGCCGCTACACCGCTGAACTTTCGGATTGGCTTGGCCCAGAGCGCGACGTTCCCGCTCCCGACGTCGGCACCAACGAGCAGACCATGGCTTGGGTCATGGATACATACGCCATGCACGCCCGCCAGGCCACGACCGCCGTCGTTACCGGTAAGCCCATCGAACTCGGCGGCTCTCGTGGCCGCCGCGAAGCCACCGGCCGTGGCGTGATGATCTGCGTGGACAAGGCCATGGCCAAGCTCGGCATGAAGAAAGAAACCACTCGCGTCGTCATTCAGGGCTTCGGCAACGTGGGTTCCCTTGCCGCTGACCTGATGCAGAAGGCCGGCTACAAAGTCATTGGTCTCGCCGACATCGGCGGCGGCCTCTACAACGAAAAAGGGCTCGACGTTCCCAAAGTCATCGACTGGGTCTACACCCAGAAAAAACCCTTGCAGGAATTTCCCAGCGGCGGCGCCAAGATGAGCTCCCGCGACGTTCTCTTTCAGCCTTGCGATGTGCTCATCCCCGCCGCGATTGAGAACCAGATCACCGAGCAGAATGCTCATCAGGTCCAGGCCAAAGTCCTTTGCGAAGGTGCCAACGGCCCCACCACCTGGCAGGCCGACGCCATCATCGACGCAAAGGGTATTTTCACCATCCCCGATATTCTCGGCAATGCCGGCGGCGTTACCGTCAGTTACTTCGAGTGGGTTCAGGACCGCCAGGGTTTTTTCTGGCGCGAGAGCGAAGTCAACGAGCGCCTTCTCGACGTCATGGAGCGCTCCTTCGACGAGGTGGTTCGCTATGCGGAACTCCACAAGGTCAACAACCGGATTGCCGCTTACATGCTGGCGATCGACCGCGTGGCTTCCGCTCTGAAATTGCGCGGCATTTACGCCTGATTTTTCTTGGATTTCTGCGCGACGCAGCGTAGTGATTGTCCTACTTGGCGCGCGCCGCTGCATGCTTTAGACTGATTCGGACCGCTTTGTGGTCAAGGAAGGAGTCCGTACCGTGGCCTCGGACTCGTCGCTGGAAAGTCTTTCACGCCTGGAAGATCAATATCGCCGCGAGATTTGCCGTGTCGGCCGTTGGATGCATGAACGCGGCTACATCGTCGCCGGCGAAGGCAATCTCTCCATTCGCCTGGATGCCGAACGCATCCTCACCACTCCCACCTGCGTCAATAAAGGCATGATGGGGCCCGAGGACCTCGTTATCATGGATATGGAAGGCACGCATCTCCACGGCGACCGCAAAATCTCCTCCGAAGCCGCTATGCATCTCCTCTTTTATCGCATGCGTCCCGATGTCAACGCCATTTGCCACGGCCATCCGCCCACGGCCACGGGATTTGCCGCCGCGGGACTCGGACTCGATCAAGCGCTGCTTCCGGAAGTGGTCGTGGGGCTCGGCAAGGTTCCACTTGTTCGCTACGCCACTCCCGGCACGCCCGATCTCTGCGCGGTTCTCGAGCCCTATGTGCCGCATTACGACGCCCTCCTCCTCGCCAATCATGGCGCCACCACCTGCGGACCCGACCTGCTCACCGCCTTCTTCCGCATGGAAACGGTCGAGCACTTCGCGAAAATCACGCTGGCCGCCAAGCTCGCGGGGGAACCCCAACTCCTCTCCACGCGGGAAGTCGCCAAACTTATGGCGGCGCGCGCAAAATATTTTGTCACCCCTCCTCCGGGCGGCGGAGCGGAATTGCCGGATACCTGTGACACCGGCGAATCCAACGCCAACGAGGTCACCCTCACCCGCGGCGAACTTGACGCTCTCATCGACGAAGCTGTCCGCAAAGACCGCGCCCGCCGCTAACCTGAATTTTTCACACCAAAATGTGCGTGGCGCTTTTGTTGCGGCCGCTTTCTGTAGCGCGCGCATTTCTCTTGAACTTGCAGCGACCGATCTTCAGGCTGGCTCGTCGCCGCGCGCCGCTTTTGGTTGGCTGTCGGATGCATCCGGCTCCTCCGGCGTTTCCAGCAAACCCGCGCGCTCCAATTCCCGGTAGTAGCCAGGCCGCGTGTGCCGGTAATGGTCCGCCGGGATTTTCCCGTTGAGCCATGCCGTGTCCATGGGATAGACCGTGGGGTCAAAGATCACCAGGTAAAAGTGCCAAATCAAAATCGAGAATGTCGCCAGCAACGCTTCATACCAGTGCACCGCGGTCGCCGCGTCAGCCACCCACTTGGGAAAATGACGCAGCGTGAAATTGTTGAACCACAGCAGAAAGCCGGTGAGCGCCATCACTCCTGTGCCCCACAGGAAGGCCCAATACTCCATTTTCTCCGCGTAGTTGAACTTCCCGAATTTCGGCTCTTCCTTGCTCCACCCCAGGTTGTAGCGGAAAACCTCCAGGATGTCGGTGGCATCCTTGATGGTCGGGATCATCGCACTGATAAACGTCCGGTCGCGCTTTTTCATCGCCAGATGAATGAAATGAAAGAGCGTCGACGCGATCAGCACGATCGCCGCCGTGCGATGCAATCCCCCCCGCAATCCCGCGTTCGATTCCCACATCATCAGCGGGTGGGCCCACCAGCTATCCGGGTACTTCAGCGCAAACCCCGTCACCACCAGCGTCGGGAAACTGGCCATCACTCCCCAGTGCGCGATCCGGAACCTCAGGTTCATGCGCAATACCACTTCGCTGGTCTCCTGTCGTGGCCGGCGCCGGATCAACTTCGCCAGCAGGTCCAGCAGGTTGTGCAGCAGCATGAATCCCAGCGTAAACGGGATCAGCACCCAGTAGGTCCAGCGAATCCATCGCACTACCGGATGATTCGGCCCGGCATTCGTCTGCACATGGATGGGCCCAATTGTGAATTTAGATTCCTCCACACCTTTGTGGCATTGGCCGCACGTTTTGGGCAGATTCGCGGCATTGACGGTTGAGCGGGGATCGCTCGCAGGGAGAATGTCATGCACTCCGTGGCACGAAGCGCAGTTTGCCGCGGTCAGTTTCCCGCCCTCCACGGCCAGCCCGTGATAGCTGTCGGCATAGGATGGCACGCGATTCAGAGGCAAATCATTGCGCAGGGCCAGGCGGGGGTCGTTGTGGCAGCGCCCGCAGGTTTCCTCGGAGATATTCGCGGCATTTAAGGGCGAGGCCGGGTTGCTAGGGTTCATGATCAAGTGCTCGCCATGACAGTCGGTGCAAACGGGCGCGTCGCGGTCGCCGGCCTTGGCCGATTTCCCGTGGACACTGTCGTTGAACTGCCGGGCGATTTCCTGGTGGCATTGCCCGCACGTGTCCGCTACCTTCCAGTGGTTTACCCGAGAACGCTCATCCCGCGCCGGATAAATATTGTGAGTGCCGTGACAGTTGTTGCAGGTCGCCGCTTTCTCGTTTCCGCTGGCCACCGCGCTCCCGTGCACGCTCTGCTTGTAGGCTTCCACAGGATGCGCCATGGGTATTTGATGTCGCGAGAGAAACCCCGCGTCGCTATGGCACTTCGCACAAGTATCCGCGAGCCTGGCATGCGCCACCTGGGAATCCGGTTCGCTTGCTGCCTTCACCGCATGGATGGATCCGTGGCACGATTCGCAGTTTGGCGCGTCCGCATCGCCTCTCTTTGCCGCCTGCCCGTGGGTGCTCTCGGTCAGACTCTTCACTTCGTCTGCATGGCACTCCGTGCATTTGCCGGGCAGCAGTGCGGCGGCCGCAGTCAATTCATGCACGCTGCCGTGGCACGTGGCGCACGCCGTTTCTCCCAGAATCGCATGCACGCTCCCGGCGTAGGCCTTCACTTCGTCTTCGTGGCACGTGGCGCACTGGACCTTGGCGATTTTGGCGGGGTGTGGAAAATCCTTGATGCTGGTGTGGCAATCGGAGCAGCCCAGTATGGCATGCGCGCTGGCCGCATGCTTGGCGGGATCCACAAAAATGTTCTTGCCCTTGTCGGACTTCATCCCCGCCGTGCCATGGCAGGCCAGGCACGCTTCATCCTGCTTCGAGGGCGCTGGTTTTCTTGCCTTCGCGGTCGCGCGAGTGGGAACGATTACCCACGCCAGTGCGATCAGCAAGCCGCATAGAATTAAATCGCGGCCATGCCTTTCGCCTCGTCCCGTGCTCATCAGGCGCTACCTCCGGGCCTTGCTGGCCCTTGCGTTTTCCTTACTTCAATCCGAGATCGCTCAGGATCTTCGGATTCTCCTCTTGTACCGCCAGCAGATTGTGGCAAGCGGCGCAATCGTTGGTAATGGTCTGGCCGTCCGCGCTTGTATGGGAACCATCGTGGCAGCGGAAGCAGCCCGGATAGTCGTTGTGGCCCAGATTGTTGGGATGAACGCCCCACGTCACTTTCATATCCGGGAAAATATTCCGCATGTAGATCTCGGCCACGTTATTCGCCGATTGCTCCACCAACGCGCGCTTCGTGTTGTAAATGTCCGGGTAAGTGCTGCGGTAGTAGCTCGTAATCCCGTCCACGATTTTCTTTTGTGCCGTCTCGCGGTCCGGATAATCCGCCTTCAGCAACTCCACCCCTTTTTTCTTGATGAACGGCAATTCGGCGTTGACCCGCCCCAGCCAAATGCGTTTATCCATCGCATTTTCCGGCAGCTCAAACTCGTGCGTTGGCCGGTTGTGGCAATCGATGCAATCCATCACACGCTTTTCGCTCTTTGCCAGCTCCTCTTTGCCTACCTTGATATCCGTCGACACATATTCGACCGTCTTCCCCTTGTCATCCGTGTAATACACCACCGGTATCACTTGCCGGTATTCGTCCGTCGAAATGTAGCGAATCCGCGACCCCTCATCCAGGTGCCGCCCGTGAATTCCCACTGAACCTTGCCACGTCCTCCCGCCGATCTTCACCACCAGCGCCGTGGTTTCCGGTGTGTTCTTCTCGTCTTCCTTGTAGCTCGTCTTCACGATGAACTTGTCGCCCGAAAACCGTTGCGGCCAGTGGCATTGCTCGCACGTTTCGCGCGCGGGACGCAGGTACTTCACGGGTGAGGGAATCGGCCGCGAGTACGTTTTAAACGTCACCGCAAAAACCTGCCGCACTCCGGACAATTTCGATTTGACGAACCACCCCGCCCCCGGACCGATATGACACTCCACGCAGTTCACCCGCGCATGCGGCGAATTCTGGTACGCCGAAAATTCCGGCTGCATCACGGTGTGGCACGTCTGCCCGCAGAACGTCGTCGTATCCATGTATGACACGCCCTGGTAGGAAGCGAACGTGAAAATCAGGATATTCAACACCGTCGCAACACCGATGAACAAAAGCCCGCTGCGGACGATGGGCACCCGTAAATCGATTTCCGGGTAGGCCAACGGCAATTCGCCCGCTCCGCGCAATTTTCTCCGCCGCAACAGGATTCCCACCGGAATCAATAGCAATCCCATAACGAACAGCCCCGGCAGGATCAGGAATATCAATATGCCGACGTACGGGTGCGGCGGCCCCTGCAGCATGAAATCGTAAATCCAGAAGGCAATCATCGTGATTGCCGTGCTCGTCGTCAGAACCACGCCAATCAAGCTGATGACGTTCTGGCTCAAGAAATAGAGAAGCCGTGCCCAATTGCGAACAGTATTCTGCGGACTCATCAGGTGGATGCTCCCACATCGCCTGCTTCGCGCGCTTCCATGCGCGCCTCTACGAAAAGAACCCCAGCGATGGATGCGCCGGGGCCCGGAGACTTTCTGATTTTTCGTGTCCCTGCAGTTGCGGGCTCACCGGCGCTCTTACTTGCACAAACTCCGCATGTACGCGATGACGTCCTTGACATCGGCGTCGGTGATCTTTTTGTCGTAGCTGGGCATCTTGTTCTTGCCCTTCACGATGATCTCTGTCCAGGCTGCGTCCGTTTCTTTCTTCACTTCGTCGGAGCAGATGTCCCGCGCCTTGGTGACTTTACCCGCGGCCGTTTCGCCCTTGGCATCAGGTCCGTGGCAGCTAGCGCACTTCGCCTTATACACCTTTTCCCCGTTGGCCTTGTCCTGCGCCAATACGAGGGAACCGGCCAAACACAATACAGCTACCGCGACAATCCCTGACAGTATCTTCTTCATCGTTTCCTCCTGGTTTTCTATGCTGGCACGAAGCGCATAGGAGCGGACGCACCTCGTGCCGGATCCCATTGTTGCAGCTTCGCAGCTTACTTCTTCAGCGAACGGATGAAGGCTACCATGTCCTTCACCTGCTCGGGCGTCATCGTCTTGTAGTTGGGCATCTTGCCCTTCCCATTCGTGATGATCCCCGTCAGATCCGCATCGCTCTGCTTCTGAACGTCGGCAGAGGTCAGGTCGCGCGTCTTCATCGCTTCCTTACCCTTGCCATCCGGTCCGTGACACATGGCGCACTTGGCCTTGAACGTCGCCTGGGCTGCCGCCACATCCGCCTTGGCCGCTGTGCTGATCAGGCATGCGCCTGCCAGCAGCGCCGCCACCAGTGTCGCTGTCCCGAGGTTCCTTCTCGTTATTGTCTCCATGTTTTGCTCCCTGAGTAGCTTATGGCGCGGAGTGAATCGCTTTGCCTCCACGCTGCCTTTCTAGAATGCCTATGGTATCGAAAGTGTGACCACAATGCCTCGGAAATTCCGGGGTAGGGTGGGACTTCCGTCCGTTCCTGGTTATAATCATAATAGTTCCAATTGGTCTTAAATGGGAAGCCCTCGCCTCTTCCTTGCTCCATCCAAGTCACCCGCCCATGCTTCCCGAATCCCAGCGCACCGCTCCCCTCTGTTCTTGGTCGCTCTTCCTCTTCCCTCCGCTTCTGTCCTATAATCCTCGCGTCACTTCCTCCGCCCGGCGCGCAAAACCAACTCGATTCGCAACTCTTATTCCTTGGAGGAGCCACCTCATGAAAAAGACCTGGATTGCAGTTGTGGCCGTCGCTTTCCTTGCTTCCACCGCCTTTGCGGACGATAAGAAAGAAGTGGAACGCGTGAAGGATTCCGGAACCGTGATCACGGAAATCCTCAATATCCCCGACGACATTCCCCAGGACCTCCTCGATAAAGCCGAGTGCGTTGTCGTGCTGCCTTCCGTTTTGAAGTTTGCCATCGGTATTGGCGGCAGCTATGGCCGCGGTGTCATGACCTGCCGCAGCGGCGTGAAGTTTAATGGTCCCTGGGGCGCACCCACCATGATTGCCCTAGAGGGCGGCAGCCTCGGTATCCAGCTCGGCGGGCAGGCCACCGACTTTTTCCTCTTGTTGATGAATTCCCGCAGCGCCGAAGCCGTTCTAAGCAGCAAGGTGAAGTTGGGCACCGATGCCGCCGCCGCAGCAGGTCCCAAGGGACGCGACGCCGCCGCCGCAAGCGATGCCACCATGCGCGCGGAGATTCTCAGCTACTCGCGTTCCCGCGGCTTGTTTGCCGGCGTATCTCTGGAAGGCTCCACTCTCCGCCCAGACAACGATGCCAACAGAAACTTATACGGCAAGGCATTCCCGGCCAAGGATATCGTCCTGAACGGCGCGGTTCCGGTGCCACCCAGCGCGAAGCAACTTGTCGCCACTTTGAACAAGCGTTCGCCAAAGAACAAATCCTCCAACTGATCCATTTCTCGACGTTCGGCTTTCTCCATCGGCTGCAGAACAAGGGGAACCTCAATGAATACAGGTGACTTCCGGCGGATTGCCCTGAGCCTCCCAGGGGCCGAAGAAAGTTCGCACATGGGCCAACCAGACTTCCGAGTCGGCGGCAGGATTTTCGCCACGCTCGCTTCGGCGAAACAGGGCTATGGCAATCTGATGCTCACACTCGAACAACAGACCGCCTTCGTGGAAGAACTCCCCGAGGTCTTCCTTCCCATCGCCGGTGGTTGGGGACGCATGGGAATGACTCATATCCGGCTGGCAGCCGCGAACGAAGATGTGCTGGCCGGCGCGCTGCGCACCGCGTGGAAATTGCGACTCGAAAGGAACGCAAAATCGGGCCAGAAGAACCTCACCCCGACAAAGCGAATCCAGACTGCGAAGACGCGTCGCAACAAACGATAAGCGAACGCCGCTGGCGAACGGGCCATGTTTGGGCACACACGAAACGCAGCGCCCTCCCACATTGGAACACTCAGCCCACCGCGGCGCACATTGCGTTCCCGGCATAAATTTGTACCCGCCGCATTTCTGTAAGTTCCGTCCTTCTAATTAGTTACACGCCGATTCAAGCTGTGCTTTCGGCTCCTGGCTTGCTCATCTTTCCCTGAAGGTCTTCCCCTGGGCACGCGAGCAATTACTCCTGCGGGAAGCCTAAGGCAAAGAATGCCAAGGCAATTTTCTGTTTCCGGAGTGGCTGATTCGCAGGATTCACGCCTGTTCCACTCGCGCCGCCTGAGCGCCCGTCAGAAATTCCTTCCCTTCGTGTTCTTCGCCGTAGCTTTGACCATGTCTGCCAACTCATCTCGGGCTCTGGATCGCAGCAAGAATATTGATCAATACGGTCACGAAACCTGGACTTCGCAGAACGGACTTCCCGGCGAAGCGGTTTACCAGATTCTGCAAACCCCCGATGGCTATTTGTGGCTGAGAACCTCGCTGGGATTGGTGCGATTCGATGGCGTGCGGTTTGTTCTGATGGATCTCACGGTAGCCGGCAAGGACGTCAACGAACCTGTCAAAGCCGTGCATTGGGGCGTCCGGAAACCTCATTTCTACGAAACCTTCGCATTTCATGCCTTGTGCATTGTGCTGGGCATTCTGGCGCTTTATCGGGGTCAAAGATTTTACAACCGGCAATTGCGAGTACGCGCCCAAACGCTGGAACATTCCGTGCAAGCTCGTACCGCCGAACTGGCAAAGGCGAACCAGGCGCTGCAGACCGAGGTGACCGAACGCGTTCGCGCCGAACAAGCGCTTTCCGAAGAGCGCGCGTTGCTTCGCGCCTTGAGCGACAATGTGCCCGACCTCATCTATGCCAAGGACCGGCAGAGCCGTTTTATCGCCGCCAATATTGCCTTGGCGCATTATATGTGTGTCCGCACTGCCGACGAGCTCTTCGGCAAGACCGACTTCGACTTCTATTCCAAGGAACTCGCCACGGCTTACTTCGAAGACGATCAGAAAGTTATCCGCACGGGAATTTCCCTCTGCGACAGGGAAGAGGAAGGCGTTGACGGCCAGGGGAACAAACTCTGGCTGCTGACTTCCAAGGTTCCGCTGCGCGACAAAAACGGCCGCATCACGGGGCTCGTGGGGACCGGGCGCGACATTACCAATCGCAAGCTTGCCGAAATCGAAATGCGCAAGGCCAAGGAGGCGGCGGAGCAGGCCAGTCGCACCAAGAGTGAATTTCTGGCCAACATGAGCCATGAAATTCGCACTCCCCTCAACGGCATTCTGGGCATGACGGATCTTGCCCTCGATACCGTCTTGACCCCCGAGCAGCGTGATTATCTGGAAACCGTCAAGCTATCCGCGGATTCGCTGCTCACGGTAATCAATGATGTCCTCGATTTTTCAAAAATCGAGGCGGGAAAAATCGACTTGGAAATCCTCGATTTTGGCGTGCGCGATACCTTGGAAGCCGCGCTGAAGACTCTCGCGCTCCGCGCCGACGAAAGAGGACTCGAGCTTCTGTGCGACATTGCCCCCGAAGTGCCGGAAACCTTGCGCGGAGATTCCGGCCGCCTGCGTCAAATTATCCTCAATCTCGTGGGCAATGCGATCAAGTTTACGGAGCGCGGCGAAGTGGCGCTAAAGCTCCGTGTGGACGCTCAGGACGGGTCATACCGGGTTCTGCATTTTGAAGTCTCGGACACCGGCATTGGCATTCCTGCCGAAAAACAAAAATTGATCTTCGATCCTTTCGCCCAGGCGGACTCTTCCACAACTCGCAAATACGGCGGCACCGGCCTGGGTCTCACCATATCCTCCCGGCTGGTCTTCATGATGGGTGGACAAATCTGGGTCCAGAGCCGCGTTGGTCAAGGAACCCAGTTCCACTTCACCATGTGTTTGGCAGTCGGAGACACCAACTCCATCGGGATGGATACTTTTGTTCCTCCGGAACTCCTGAGAGGTATCAAGGTTCTCGTGGTGGATGACAATTTGACCAACCGGCGAATCTTGGGGGGAATGCTCAAACACTGGGAAATGGAGCCGACACTTGTTGAAGGCGGAGAAGAAGCGCTCGTTCAACTCGTTGCGGCTGCACAAGCGGGTGCGCCCTACTCCGTGATCCTGACCGACATGCATATGCCGACTATGAATGGCTTCGAACTCGTCGAGCGCATCCGGCAAAGACCCGAACTCTCGACCGCCACTATTATGATGCTTACTTCCACAGGCTCTCGGGGAAACGCCGATCGTTGCCGGGAGTTGGGCGTTTCCGCCTATGTGCTGAAACCGATCCGGCAATCGGAATTGCGCGAAGCTCTCACAAGAGTGCTAGGCGCACGCGAGCAATCGAACCACGTCCCCTTGCTTGCCCACAACTCACTGGAAGAGGAACGCGACCCGGCCACGTGCTTGCGCGTGCTGGTTGCCGAAGACAATGCCGTCAACCAACGCCTCGCCCGCCGTTTGCTCGAAAAAAGGGGTCATCAAGTTTCCGTCGCCGCCAACGGCAGGGAAGCGCTGGAAGCCATCGAGAGGTACACCTTTGATTTAGTGCTGATGGACGTGCAGATGCCCGAATTGGACGGCTTGGAAGCCACCGCGGCGCTGCGCGCAAAGGAAGCCGGCCACGGAGCCCATTTGCCCGTTATCGCCCTCACGGCACATGCCATGAAAGGCGATCGGGAACGCTGCCTCGCCGCCGGTATGGATGGTTATCTCAGCAAACCGATCCGCCCTCAGGAGCTGAACGACTTGCTCGCGCTGTACACAAAGCATTCCGCCACAAACGAAGCGCCTGACCTCGTCCTCCCCAAACCCTGACTCTTCCCACCCACATTTTCTATCGCACGCCGTTCCTTCTACCCGTCAAAACCAATTTCACTGCACGTAATCGCCCGGCGCCGGCTTATCGTTCGTTTCCACATATTCAATCAAAGCCAGCAACGCGCCCCAGTGATAAAACGGGTCGCTCGAAGTGACGTCGTCGCCCGCACCCGTCATGGAATTATAGTTTTCATGAACGTGATGTTTCGCGCTCCATTCCCCTTGGAAGAGTTTCAGGGATTTCCGGGCAAGTTCCTCGCGCACTTGCGGCTGCTCGTAATTGCGCAAACCCAGGTACACAAGGTAATTCATCGGCCCCCAGATGCGCCCGCGCCAGTAGTTCTGATCCTTGAAAGCCGGATCGTTCCTCGGCGTTGCCGGGATTACCCACTCTCCCCAGAATTCCTGCGCGTTCAGAAGGTGCTCCTGAATCATGCGCTGCGCCTGTTGCGGCGTTGCGGCGCGAGCCAGCAGCGGGTAAAAGTTTGTGGGAGAAGTTCGGGGACTCAATTGCCCCGTGTGCAGGTTCTTATTGAGAAACATCCCGGATTTCTCGTCCCACAAGGTAGCCAGCGATGCCCGGTACTGCTTGGCTCTCTCCCGCAATTCCTTCTCTTCCGGCGGCTTGCCCAGCACTGCCGCAATTTCCGCCAGCGCTTCGCAATCCGCGGTGTACAGGCTCATCAGCCCCACATCGGCAATCTCCAGCCGTTGCGTCTTCTCATTGAAAACGCCTTCATCGTACATGGGACTGTTATCCAGCCCCGACTCGAAGATCGCTCCCTGGCGCGTCCCTCGCGAGTCATCATCCAGATTTTCTGGCTGATTCTTTCCATCGCTACCGTACTCAAGATACATTCCGGCGCTGCGATTTTCCTGCCACCAGCGGTTCCAGGTGAGCAACGGCGCAAACGTTTCCTCCAGCAGCCACCGCTCGTGAAATTTTTTGTACAGCCCAAGCACGGTGATGGCCCCAACGGGAGGTTCGGAACGGTCAAAACTCTTCCAGCCTCCGGCCCGCGCGTAGTTCCCCACAAATCCCGCGGGCGTGGCTTCCCGCAGCGTCTCGACGGCATTGGCGTATGCAAGATCGCGATCCCCGATGGACGCTAGGGTAGCCGCAAAAAAACTATCCCAGTCAAACAGAACGAATCCGCCCCAGCCCACGCTCCAACTCCGGCTCACAGGAGAGATGACGCGGCCGCCCTCTGGTTCATAAATCGTGTCCCATCCCAACGTGGTTTGAATGGCGTCCACCGCTGCGGACCTCGGCGTCCCCAGGGTTTGCTCGTAGGCCTGATGTTCCCCCTCCACGAGCCTCTCGATCTCTTCCAGGCTGCGTCGCTTGCCCGTGCTGAGGCCGACGGGCCCCTTTAACCCGGCGGTCAGATAAGGTGCGGCAACGGGAATGTTGCCGAAAGGAGCCTCGGCTCCCACACAATAGACGGCAATCGATCCCGTTGGGCCGTGCGCTTCTATCCTGTCTGCGAGCCTCGCCACCGTGCCGGGCCTGTTCCACAAATACGCGGCGGAGAAGACAACTGCTGCCGAAAGGTGGCCAGGTTTGTCCTTTGTTAGCGGCGTTACCAGCATCACCAGGTCTTCGCCTGCATGAGCGCTCTGAATACGCAAATCCATTTCTCTCCACACAACTCGCGCGTCGGTGTAGCTTCCGTCCCACGCGTGCGGTCCGGGGAATACCTGTTCCATGTCTCGGCCCGGCCCTCCGATCAGCACATCTCCCAGAAGCGCATCGCCGTAAAGCGTCGTTTTGTGTTGCAGCCCGACGCGAATCGCCAACCCCGCCGGCAGCAGCACCTGCGTCGTGACGCTGTGAACGTCCCAGGTATTCCAGCCTATAGCCAGTCGCTTTTGCACGGCGTCGTAGTCCTTCGAGCGCTCGCGCATTTGCCCATAAACTCCCGGCGCACAATAAGCAAGAAGTATGAGTAAAGCGCAAAGTGCAATACCTGTCCGCGAGCTACCATCGTAAAAAGCTGAAATGCTGTATTTCCAATGGGAAGTTCTGTCGTTTGGCATGGCGATCCTGTCTTGGAAGGACCCCGGTCACGCGCACATAAGAGAAGCCGCCGTTCCAGTCCGTCCGTGCGACAAACATAGCATCTTCGTGAGGCTTTCTCTCAAGGATGTAAAGAATTGCGAGCATCACGGCGCCGCCGGGGATGATGCAGGCTTAACAAGACGCGATGTGAAACAGAAGAGGATGTATGTGCGAGCGCTTACTGCTGAGCAACAGGTGCGCTGGAAGTGTCGGCAGCTTTGCCGATGGCATCGCCACTGACGACAAGTTCCACGCGCCGGTTCCGCTGCCGCCCTTCGGGGGTGTCGTTCGTGGCCACGGGCTGCGTTTTCCCGAAGCCCCGGGCGGAAATGGAGGACGCGGGGACGCCCTGCTCCGCAAGAAAATCGCGCACCGTGTCGGCGCGCCGCTCGGAAAGTAGCTGATTGAATTCGTCGCTGCCAACGCTGTCGGTGTGCCCTTCGATTTGCAACGTGAGCCCGGGATGCGCCAAAAGAATCCCGGAAATCTTGGCCAGTTTTTCCCTTGCGCCCGGCTTGAGCGTGGAGCTTCCCGTATCAAACAGCACGTCCGACATGTTGACGATCAGTCCGCGCGCGGAATCCCGCGTCTGCAAAATTGAATTCAGTTGTGCCAGAAGTTGCGCGCGTAGCTGTCCCTTCTCGGCTTCTGCTTGCGCGGCCGCCTGCCGCGCTTTTGCGGCGTCCGCTTGCGCGGCTTGTTGCTGGGCTAACGCCGCGGCGCTGGCCTGTTCGGCTTCCGCTTTCTGGCGTGCCGCTTCCTGCGCGGCCTGCTCCGCTTCCTGCTTCATGCGCACGGCTTCCGCTTGCGCCGCTTCTGCCTGTTTACGAGCCTCCTCTGCTTCCACGCGGCGCTGCGCTTCGGCGGCGGCATCGGCGCGGGCCTTGGCTTCGCGCTCTTCGGCGGCTTTTTTGTCCGCGGCAATCTTGGCCTGCGCGTCTTCCTCGGCCTTCTGCTTCACCGCCATGACGCGGGCTTCTTCGGCGGTTCCCACCACTTCACGCGCTGCGGCCTCGACGGCTTTTTTGTCGCCCTTGTGTGCGTAAACTCCTTCCGCGTCGCGCAGTTGCTGTTCGGCTTTGGCAAGCGTGGCCGCGGCATATTTGTCGGCCAGGGCGATGTGCGCGATGCGCACCGAATTGCGGGCCTCGAAAAGTTCCAGCGGCGTCTTGCGGTCGATGCCGAAAATGGCGTTCTCGATTTTCGTGTTCGAGGAAGAGTAGATGCCGCGCCCCAGCAGTTCGTAGCTGGCGTCGATGTTTTCCACCTTGCCGAGCGTGGCGGGGCCAAAAACGTTTTCCAGCACCACGGTGTTGCCCGGCTGCGTGACCGCAAAATACGGTTCGGCGGTGACGATCATGCCGAAGGTTTGCATGTCGGTGATGGCCTTCACTTCCCCACTGCCATTTTTCAGCACGATTTCCCCCAGGTTCACCGCGCGCCCCTGCGGAGAAACGGCCCACAAAACGTATGTCAGATATTCCAGGCCGAATTTCGTGGCCTCGTCCAGCCCAGTGAATTTTGCTTCAATCTCGATGCGATTGCCCTTGTTCTGCACTTTGGCTTCGCCATTCGCCGAAGACATTAACTCCGTACCTTGAAAATCGATCTTGGTGGACCCTCCGGCACGGCGATAGTTCACCGCTTTGGTCGTGCGCGAAACATTTTGCCCGGGGTTGCCAGCCGGCGGCGCTTGGCCGTGCGCGGAACCAGCCCACATGCCAAGCAACCCCGTTAGCGCGAATGATAGCGATGCGATTTTCACCTCAGCCCCCTGCTCGCCACAATCGGCGATGGATTTCCGGTGCCGCCCCTGCGGCCATGCCCTTGGAATAGTGTTCCGCCCCAAACCAAACCGTCTTGGAAAAACGGTGATCCGGCGGATGTCGTTTCGTATCTACAGGCTAGCAAAGAACCAGGCAGAGAAGGGCCCATCCAACGCCCCTTTGCGCAAACAATCACGACCAGGAGTCGGAATCCGGTCGGCGCGGCTTGCGGCACGGTTTGTTTCAAACGCCTGATCTACTTTAGCTTTGCGTACTCTGCCTTGGCAGCAATGAGGATGGGGATATCCGGGTCGGCGTCTTTCCAGAGGTTGAGGAAGTCTTGATATGCCCCCTTGGCTTTGGCCGGGTCACCCTGCATGGCATATGCTCGGCCTAGTTGGAGGTGAGCCAGCGCGCCTATGGGATCCCCGAGCGTTATCCCGGGGTGATCCAGAATCTTCTGGAATTCCTTGGCGGCCTCAGCGCCTCGGCGCGCGGCCAAATACGCCTGGCCACGAGCATAGATGGGATAGAGGGCCCCGAAAAAACCGGTTTGAGTGCTGCGCGGCTGGCCCAGTTCATAGGGAACGGCAACTTGGAGAAGTTCGATCGCCTTTGCGGGATCGCCACCATTCAGCGCAAGAAACGCACTTACGGTTGGCAGGTAATTGAACTTAACCGAGGTATCTTCGGGGAAGCTGCTTTCCAGATCGTTGGTCAGTGTTTGAGCCTGCGAAGAATCCCCCGCGATGGCAAGGGCGAGGGCTGCGCCATACTGCACCTCCCTGTTCTTGGCAAGCGCCAAGGCTTTCATTGCCGCCGGCTTTGCGGCTAGCGCGTTCCCATAAAATGCTTCCCAAAGGGCTGCTCGGGTTTCAAATACGGCCGCCTCTTCTCGATGGGCCGCCTGCTGCGCCAAATCGCTGGTCCGCCGTAACATCTTCGTGGCCTCCTGCAGGTGACCGCCATACGCAAGGGCAAAGGCTTGGTGGCCAGAAATCAATTCTTCCACTCCTGATTTCCCCCGAGCCGCAGCCACCTCCCGCTGCATGCCGCCGCTGTCGCCTTTCAAAAAGGCAGCATCGTATCGCAGGAGGGCTAAATCAGGGGTCTCAAATTTTCGCTCCAAGGCTCTGCGAGCCGCGTCTTCGGCTGCTCCCAGACGGTCGAGGCTAAGAGAGTTGCTACCAAGAAGGGCATAGCCAATGCCAAAGTCCGGGGCGAGTTCAATCGCCGTTTTGGCCTCTTCGGCTGCCTTTTCATATTCGCCGAGCACAGGATAAATGAAGCCCGCCAAGAAGGAGTGGGGCATCGAATCACGAGGGTAAGCTTGTGTCCACGCCTCGCAGGTCTGCTGGGCTTTTTTCTGATTTCCTGTCGCCCGTCCATCGTAATAGGCGGTGATAAAGAACTTTTCTTTATCGTTGGCACGGTCCCGCAATTCGTAGGCTTTTTTAGTGTTTTCCGTGCCAGCTTGCGTTTCGCCCATGGAACCATACATGAGCCCGAGCGACGCGTATGCAGCCGCAAATTTAGGGTCGATCTCGACGGCCTGTTTGAAGAAAGGAACTGCGGCGTCCCCACCCTGGGAGGCGACAACTCTCCAGCCCATGCTATAAGCTTTTAAGGCTTCCAGTGACGGCGTCGTGGCCTCGGCCAGCGGAGTGTCGTGCTTTTCGACTGTCGCCAGGGATTCACCGACTCGCGCTCTGAATGTTCTCGCTATTTGCGTCAGAGCGTTCAGGACGTCTTCTTTTCTTGCTGCCTGGGCCTGCTCCTCCACCAGAATCTGTCCGGTGCGGCAATTCCTTGCGCGTAAACCAAGGACGTATTCACTTCCAAGGCTCGCGATCGAGCCGTCCAGAACAACAGCACTTTCGGTTCGTTCGCAGATTTCCCGCGCGAAATCGGGCGTCAGCCGCGCATCGGCTGGCTGGCCCATCATTCCCAGGGTCTGCTGTATGCGTTCGTCGGAGACCAGGCCAAGGAACGGCGATTGCTCCAGTTGAACGGAAAGCCCCTGCCGCAGTGTGCCATCAAACACCGGGTCACCGGTCGTGTTGGTGAAGTCTGCAAGGACGATCGTGTCTTTGTCCGTCAGCGCCTGCGCCTTGCGCGAGAATAACAACCAGCCACCCACCGCCAGTCCGGCAATCACAATCGTCGCGGCAGCGGCCACCCACCAGCCCTTTGACTTTCGTTCGGGCTTAAACCCGGCATCGGCTGCCGCTAGGGCTGTACCACTCGATTCTGAATCGCGCTTCAGCCGCTGCAAATCCGCGCGAATTTCACCCGCGCTCTGGTAGCGTACTTTCCGGTCTTTTTCCAGCGCCTTGTTGATGATTTCTTCCAGTTTTGGTGAAATCTCGGGATTCAGGCGTACTGGCGCAACCGGCTTGCGGTTCAGTATCGCTTCTGCAATCAACCCGGCAGTTTCGCCACGGTATGGCAGAATCCCCGTTGCCATCTCGTAAAGCACCACGCCAAACGAAAACAGATCTGTGCGCGCATCCAGTTCTTCGCCACGCACCTGTTCCGGCGACATGTAGGTGATGGTTCCAATCGCCGCCCCAGCTCGCGTTAGTTGTTCTGCCCCGCTGTCTGTGGGCATCGCCGAAAGATTCAACGCGCCGCCCGTTGGTACCAGTTTCGCTAACCCAAAATCCAGAATCTTGGCATGCCCGCGCTCGGTGACAAAAACATTCGCGGGCTTGATGTCCCGATGAATGATTCCCTTGGTGTGGGCCGCACCCAGTGCATCTGCAATCTGGATGGAAAGCTCAAGAAGGCGTTCCAGACCCAGCGGGCGCCCCGAGATGATGTGCTTTAGTGTCGCGCCCTCCAAGTACTCCATGGCGATGAAGGCTCGCCCGGCGGCCTCGTCGATTTCGTAGATCGTGCAGATGTTTGGATGGTTCAGAGAGGAAGCAGCTTTGGCCTCGCGTTGGAATCGGCTCAGGGCTTGCGCATCGTGGGCCAGTTCTTCGGGAAGGAACTTAAGCGCCGCGTGACGCCCCAGCTTCAGGTCTTCCGCTTCGTACACCACACCCATCCCCCCACCCCCGATCCTGCTCAGGATGCGGTAATGGGAGATCGTTTGCCCCACGGGCTCAAAGGGCGTGGCCATCGAGCAGACATCTTAGGTGTGACGCACCGGAAGGTCAACACGCGCAGCGGCATCCCTGTTCAGGAGTTTAGGGCAATTCTGCGAAAGGTGGTAACCGGGATGTGCATTGTAACGGTGCGGACACCGTTATGGAATCACAGACACAGAGCGGACGAAACGCCTTCTAATAGCGCTTCGCCCGGTACGCTTCCAGACATCTCTTTGCCGTTTCCAATTCCGAAAAGCGGCTTCCTTCCTGTTCGATCAGATAATATTCGGCACCGCCCACGCTCGACGCCGCCGCAAAAATCCCTTTCCAATCCGCTCTTCCTTCGCCAAACAGCACCGCATACCCCTTGCCCGCTTCCGGCGACCAGTCCTTGCAATGCACGGAATGGATCCTTCCAGGATTCGCGCGAATCCACGCCACCGGGTCCGATCCCACTTCCACGCAGGTTCCCACATCGAGCTGCAGCATCACCGTTGGCTTGGTATTCTTCGCCAGAATCTCCATCGGCCTCACGCCGTCCAAGGGGGTGAACTCAAGCTGGTGATTGTGATAGCCCGCCTTCAAACCCGCTGGTTCCAGTGTTTCCGCGGCAAAATTCAACGCGTCAGCAACTTCTTTCCAGCCATCCGGCCCCGGCTTCGGCTGCGAACTCGCCATCACCACGTATTTGCTTCCCAAGATTAGATTCAGGTCGATCGCCTTTTGAATATTTTCTTTTTTTAGATAATCCGCGCTGTTGTGAGTGGAAAAGCACCGGATCCCCAGATCATCAATCAGCTTTTTCATCTCTTTTGCTTGCGCGTGGCTCCATTCAAAATACGGCGCGTAAAACTCCAGGCCCTGGTAGCCCATCTCCGCAATCGCCCGCACCGTTCCCTGCGGATCTTTCGCCAGTGCTTCCCGCACAGAATACATTTCAATGCCCATGGGAATCGCCGTCGCCGCGCCCGCTCGCCAAGCCCAGGGCATCACCGCCGTAAACGCCAGAAAGCACCTTCGTGAAAATGTTGTCGTGTTCATGTCCGTATCCTACTCCGATCACACAGCCAATCGTATCGAATCTTACTGCGTCAAAACGACCTTCTGCAAATCACACAGGGCATTCGTAACACAATCTTCACAAGAACGGGAGAAATGCGTCCGCCGAAATTTAGAGAGCATCTCTTTCAAACCATCTGCCGTTTGCAGCATGCGCAAAGCCCGCTCGCGCGAGCAGGCAGTGGCCACACGGATGCCCGCACCGTTTTGCACTTGCCCCTGCCTTGCTGGTGCATCCTCATATCTACTTCCACCGGGCCGCCGTTCTCAAAGCCGGAATTGTACTCGACACCTCCTGAAGTTCTGGATTCAGAGTGGCCCCAAACGCGGTTACCTTTTCGCTCTCTTCTTCTTCTTGCAAAGCGTCTCCAAAAGGTATTTGACCGAAGCACATTCCCGGATTACGGCTTCTAGCTTCGGTATGGTCGAGTTCAATTCACTCTCTTCGACAACACCGTCCGCGAGAGTGTTTGCAATGCTCTCCAGTGCCGAACCTACATCTTTCATGAGGTTGGAGATGACCAGGAACTCCTTCTCCGAGGTCTGTTGCGGATCTGGGATCTTGAATGCCACTCTTCCTGCCTGTGACTCGAGAAGATCGAGAGGTTCAAAATTCTTCAAAAGAATGCAGATCTTCGGCACCAATTCGGCTGGGATGGGGCGATCGCCCCTCAGCCAATACATCAACGAACGATAATTCGTGCCCAGTTGCTGCGCCAAAAGCCGCGTGTCGTATTCGGCTTTGGCCTCGACAATCTGGCCCAGAACTGCTGGTAGCGTCTTTGAAGCCACAGGTTAGCTCCCCGTCGAAAATCTGTCAGTTCAATAACGGAATCATTTTGAACAGTGAAACTGTGCATTGTAGCTGAATTGCATGCTTTGCCTGTAGCCAGTTTAATGGAGCCGTCAATGGGAGCCGGAATCGATCTTTCGGCGTGAGATTTACCCGTTATCCAGAGGCAATGGGGGAAGTCGCAATCCGGAGAATAAAGAGGGGTGAGCCGATGTTTCAGCGAATGCGCTACACAAGTCCGTAACGGGGCAATGCTGGCCCCTGTTGATTAAGAACTCTATGGTGGCAATTTCCTTATTGAAACGGTACGTACCTAGGGTCTAGGATGGGGCCACGTATCCAGATTAAAAACGAGAGTTCTGCAAGTCACTGGGATACAGCGTCGGCAGCTCCGCCGGCTGATATGGTGTTGAAAGCTCGGTCTTCCTGCGCCTTGTGGTGTGTTTTCTGGCCTCGGTTTCGAAGAGGAACGTAAGCTTGCGGCCGCGGCGCCGTAACGAAGAAGTGAGAGTGACGCATGCCATTCATGGATCTGATTAAGAAAGCGATTTTTGAAGAGGAGCCGCAGGCACAGCAGGCTGCGAAACCCGCGCCCGCCCCAGCGTCGGGGCGAATGCCACAATCGGCTCCGGCGTCGGCGCCGCCATATGTTCCCATGACGGGGCGTGACAACCAGTTCTACGCCCGCCTGGCCAAGCAGACGGACCTCTCCGCCGTTCCGGAACTGGCGAAAATCGAGCAGTATGCTGCGCCGTTAGCCTCGGTGATCGCGGACAAATCGCTGCGCTACAAGGCCGCACTGGCCACGGCGCAATCACAGGGCGGTTTGACGAAAGACGCGATTTTGAGGGGCTTTGACACTCTGTTGAATCTTTTGGATTCTTCGGCCACCACGTTTAACAAGCAAACCGATGAAGTAGGCAAGACGGAAGTGGACGCCAAACTTGGACAGGTTAGCGACATTAATGAGGCCATCCAGCAAAAGCAGAAAGAGATTGCCGACCTGCAGCAGCAAGTGAAGTCCATGCAATCGCAGGCGGAGGTATCGAGAGCGAAGTTGCAGGAAGCGAAGAACAATTTTACGGCGGCGCTGGAACGGCGGCGGGTGGAGATTCAGCAGCAACGCAAGGAATTTGAAACCATTTTGGAGTAGGGAGATGCCATGGCAACCAATCCGGGTTCCCCTGTAATCCAGGGCTTGAAGAATTTCTGGCAGCGGCCGGAAGGCACGGTCGGGAAAGTCGTGCTGGTCCTCGCGGGTATTGCGGCGGCCTATGGATTCGTGCAGATTCTTCCATTTCTGATCGCCGCGGCTACGGACACGTTGCACCTGGCGATTCTGATTGGGGCGATCCTGCTGCTGATCTTCATCGTCTCGGACCGGCGAGTATGGACGCTGGGGAAACTCGTCTTCCAGAGCGTCATGCGATATCTAACAGGACTGTTCATCGAGTTGGATCCTATCGGCATCCTAAAAAACTACATTGCAGAGATGAAGAAGAATCTCGCGATCATGGACGAGCAACTCGGAAACCTGAACGGCTCGATTCGCACGTTACAGAACCAAATTGACGCCAACCAGAAGGAAGCTGAGCACAGTCTGGCCCTGGCCAACCAGGCCGATAAGAAGATGGCGGCTGGCGGGCTGTCGTCATTGGATCAGCAACAATACATGTCTGCCAAGCTCACCAACCAGCGGCATGCGGCGAGCCTGCTCAACATCGACAAGTCGCTCACCGATTTGCGCGACAAGCTGAAGATTCTTTATGAGCAGCTGATTCGCTGGCGGGCCACGGCCGAGTTTCAGGTCACCGATAAAGAGAACCGCGTCAGTGAAGAAGAGATGCGGCGCAAGGCTCTGAAGAAGGCTTATTCCGTGTTCCAGGCGGCGAAAAAGATCTTTCGCGGCGACCCGGTGGCGAACCAGATTTATGACCAGACGTTGGAATATTTGGCGGATGACGCCGGCCAGATGCTCGGCGAAATGGAAGATTTTAATCGCCTTGCCAACAAATTGATGACCAACATGGACCTGGAAACCGGGGCTGTCAACGATGAGGCCATCAAGCAGCTTAGCGAATTCCAACAGAAGCTCTTGCCGGCTTCATTGACACCGATGCCGGCCGGCGTACCGGATCAGATTTCGGCTGCCCCGGCGGCCAAGAAAGATGATTACAGCGATCTGATCAAGTAGCGATCAGCGCGGAGGGAAGTTCAAATGTTTAACGATAAGATCTCAACACCAGCAACAGGGCACCACTTGAAACCGGGAGCAAAAATAATTCTGCTCCTCCTTGTGGGCGCGATTTTATTCTTTGGTTTCCGCATGGCGGTGAGCCGCGGCTGGATTCCGGCCCCAGGCATCGCGAAGTCCATCATCCCGACAAAGGCCAATCTGCCGGACTTGAAGGAAGCTGTCGTGGCCAATGTCGAACCGGCGCCCTACCCGGAGGCGTCCCTGGCCTCCGTGAAAGCACCGCTGATCCGCGTTGAATTATGGGCGTGGAACGCGCAGATGAATTTCATTTACGCCAATGGCGGCGTGGAGACCACACGCCACAGCCTGATGGAAAAACACACCGCGAACGTGAAGCTGATCCGCCAGGACGACACCGGTCAAATGCAGAGCGACTTGATAGCCTGCGCCAAGGAGCTGCATGACGGCTCGAGCCAGTGTTCTGCTGGTGCAAACTACGTGTTGATCATGGGCGACGGCTCTGGCCAGTTTTTCGCTGCGGTCAATCCGCAACTGAAGAAGCTGGACAATGGCGCAGGCGAATACATTGCGCAGGTGATCGGCTCGACCGGCTATTCGCGCGGTGAAGACAAGCTGATGGGTCCGCCGGAGTGGAAGGCCGATCCGCTGGCAGCCAAGGGTGGCCTGGTGGCGGGAGTACTTCGCGACGGCGATTGGAATATCGCCATGAAGTGGGCGGCAGACAACCAGATCAAGAACAACCCCGACGAAAAGACCTGGGATCCGGAGGCGCTCAATTGGGTCAACGCGCCGGACTACATCAAGGCGGCGGAAATCTATAACGCCAATACTTGCGAAGACCGCAAGGTGGTGCACGATGGGCGGCTGACAGGTGAAACCAAGAACGTTTGTGTCAACGGCGTGGTCACGTGGACGCCGGGCGACGTAAACGTGGCCCACGGACGCGGCGGGTTGGTCTCCATCGTGTCGTCAAAGCAGTATCGGTCGCAGATGCCGGACGTGATCATCGGCATTAAAAAGTTCAATCAAGACCATCGCAACGAAGTCCAGGGAATGCTGGCAGCCAGTTTCGAGGCGGCGGACCAATTGAAAGCTTATCCAGAAGCGCTGAAGCGCGCAGCGGCGATCAGCGCGAAAGTGTACAACGAGCAGAATGGCGACTATTGGCTGAAGTACTACCAGGGAACTCGGGAACAAGATAAAACCGGGAACATGGTGGAACTCGGTGGCTCCGCGGTCAACAATTTGAACGACAATTTATTGCTGTTTGGCTTGCAGCCGGGCGCCAATAACAATTTCCGCTCCACTTATACCGTGTTTGGAAACATTGCCACGCAGCAATATCCCGAGCTGTTCAAGGATGCGAACAAGATTCCGGACGTGAAGGAGATTCTCGATACTTCGTATGTTTTGGGAGCGTCTTCGATGCTCGCGCAGTCGGGCGCGGAAGCCGATGTCGCCAGCTTTAGTTCGAGCGGTGATACCGGCACCGTCGTTTCGAAGCGCGATTGGAGCATCGAGTTCGATACCGGGAAGGCATCGTTCACCACCGATGGCGAACGCAAGATGTATGAGATTAAGGACGACCTGGCGATCGCCGGCGCTCTGTTTGTCACTTTGAATGGACACACCGACAATACCGGGACTCGCGAAGGAAACATGGATTTGGCGGAGCGCCGCGCTCAGGCGGTCAGGGATTGGCTGCAGCGGAAAGCTCCTGCCAACTTCCCCGACAGCCGATTCCGTATCCATGCTTATGGCGACTCCAAGCCGCTCGCGTCCAATGCCACGCCAGAAGGCAGGGCCAAGAATCGGCGCGTTGAAATCATCCTTTCAGGCAAGGAATAGGGCACGCAGGTGAATCCCATCAAGCCGGCAACCGGAACGATTGGGAAGAGCTCTACGTCGGCCGCAATGCCTCCCCATGCGGCTGACGGTCGAGGGCGGCTTTGGCAGGAGGTTCTCGGTGCGTTTTCTCCAAACCGGGTGATCTCAAAATCGGCGTTCCGATTTATCGTAGTGTTCCAGATTGCCGTCTTGTTGATGGTCTGGGCGACATCAACTTACGTATTCCTGCCAAAACCGCTGGATGTGTGGCGTGCCTTCGTCGACCTGTGGAATCATGAAGGTCTCGGCCAGGAACTGATCGTCAGTTTTTTGTTGAACGTGCAGGCCATGGCCTGGGCAACCGTCATCTCGCTCGGGCTTGCCTACCTGACGGTAGTTCCTTTCTTCCAACCCATCGCACAGGCAGTTTCCAAGGGCCGCTTCTTGGGGATGGTCGGGCTTACATTCTTCTTTACCGTTATTTTTGCCAGCGGCCACCGGCTGAAAGTCAGCCTGCTGGTCTTCGGTGTCGGCGTGTTCTTTGTGACCAGCATGATTGACGTGGTCGCACAAGTGCCCAAGGAGAAGTTTGACCTGGCCCGCACTCTGCGGATGGGTGAGTGGCGCGTAGTCTGGGAAGTGATCGTACTCGGCAGGGCAGACACCGCTTTCGACGCCATGCGCCAGAACGCGGCAATGGGCTGGATGATGCTGACCATGGTCGAAGGTATCTCCCGATCGGAAGGTGGAATTGGCGCCTTGCTTCTCAACCAGAACAAACACTTTCGGCTCGAGGCCGTTTTTGCAATTCAAATCGCCATTCTGCTGATCGGCCTGGTTCAGGATTACGCGCTGGGGTTGGCCAAAAAATTTCTGTTCCCCTACGCGGACTTGCAGCTTGAAAAAAGATAGAAGCGAATGGATATGTGAGGACTAGCCGTGCCCGAGCGTTGCACCTACAGCGATACGCTTCTCAAGGTCGACCACGTCAGCCTCTCCTATGAGGACAAGGTAATTCTTCGCGATGTAAATGCGGAAATCCGCGACATCGTGCGCGAGGGCCACACGCAAGGCCAGGTAGTTGGCTTTCTCGGCCCCTCGGGCATCGGCAAGACGCAACTTTTTCGTATTATCGCCGGGCTCAATCAACCCACTTCCGGACAAGTGCTGGTCAATTCCACACTGACTCCCGTCAAGGCCGGGATGGTTGGCGTGGTCGCGCAGAATTATCCGCTTTTCGAGAACCGCACGATTTTCAGCAACCTCATGCTGGCCGCGAAGCAAATGGAAAAGAGTCATGAAGCCGCGCATGAAAAGGTAACGAAATATCTGCAACGGCTGGACATGGTGGATCAGGCGCAACTCTACCCGGCCCAGATTTCGGGCGGCCAGCGGCAAAGAATCGCCATTGCACAGCAACTTTTGTGCAGCGAACACTTTCTGCTGATGGACGAACCGTTCTCGGGGCTTGACTTGATGATGGAGGCGAAGGTCTGCGAGCTAATTAATGAGATTGCCTGCCTGGACGAGCTGAACACCATTATCGTCGTGACCCACGATGTTACGGCGGCGGCGACGGTGGCGGACCACTTGTGGCTCATGGGCCGCGATCGCGACGCCAACGGGAATGTCATCCCCGGCGCGCGCATTCAGGAGACCTATGACTTGATCGAGCGGGATCTGTGTTGGCATCCGGGCATCACGAACTCCGCCGTATTTCTGGAATTTGTCCGCGAAGTGAAGGAAAGATTTCAGTCGCTATGAATGACCTGGCTTCGGACGTGCGTCCCGGCACTGCCGATGATGGCCGAGCTCGGCATGATCTGGCCCTATCGGGAATTCGGCCTTAGAGCCCGCGCAATCAGCCCGAGTCCCCCGACGAACAGAATCAGCATCAATAGCGTATTGAAAAGGCTCGTCGGCCGAAAAAAGATGTGCATATTGGCGATCACGCCCGCCAGGATGAACAGGGCACCGGCCACCGTAAGAAGCCAACCGACCAGGTTTCGGCCATTCCAGAATAAAATGCCCACGCCGAGTAGCATTGGTACCAGTGTCAGGCCGAAGGTGTTTGCCCCGTAGAAACTCCAGTAGGAGCCAACTACGCTGACCTGGTTGGCCAGGAAGTATCCTCCCAAACAGGTGATTATGAAACCGATCACAAAATAACCTAGCCCGCCGGGTGTGCCACCTACATCGCTAATTGAACGGTTCTCCATGGTTGGAGGATATCAGACCCGCAGCGGCGGGTTTAATTTCTTTATCGAGGGGGTATTCCTGAGAAGTAACATCACAGCAGGTCGGCCATACCCTCAATGGAAAACTCATACTTTCCGGCTTCTTGCGCCTGCAACTTGACGTCACCCCCGGCGGCTTGCGTTTGACTCCCCATAGCATGAGGGTTAGGCTTTCGGACCAAGGAGTGTCTCAAGACGGAAACCTCGGTTGAAACAATCCCGTGCCCAAGGAACGAAAAGAGGCTGTCGCCATGACTGTCTTTCCGCGCTTTGCAGCAATTATTGGTGTGCTCACGTGTCTCACCGCGGCTTCGCTCGCGCACGCGCAACAGGAATTCCCGCCACCCCAAGGTAAAGGGCGCGTGGTTGTCCTGGCCTCCGGCACGTCGGGCCCGGCGCACTACACCACGGTAGCCCGTGAGATTGCCGAACTCGGCTACGACGTTGTGCTGTACGACGGCAATCAGATGCTGGGGATTCACGGAGATGGTGTAAAGGCGGACATCCTGGAGGCGCAGCAGATGCCCCACGCGCTTCCCGGCAAAGTGGCGCTGGTTGGTTTCTCATTGGGCGCGAGCATGTGCCTGTATTTCGCCGCGCAATGGCCCGACCTGGTGTCCGGCGAGGTGCTCTGGTACCCCGGAAACAACTTCATTCATGATGTGCCGGGATTCGCAAGCAGATTGAAGGTGCCCCTGCTGGTATTCGCCGGCGCAAAGGACCGCTTTCGCAATGGCTGCTGTTTGGCCGAATTGGATAGCAAGCTGGCGGCAGCGTCAGCCGCGGCGGGCAAGCCTTTCAAATTAATCGTGTATCCGGATGCCGAACACGATTTCGTGAAGGGAGAGGAGCATTACAACCCCAAGGACTATGCGGATGCCTTCAAGCGGACGGCAGAGATGCTCAAGGTGTACCTGGGCGGCTAGCGCGCGCTCCTCAACCGGGCCCGACTGACGGTGTTTCCCGCCAGCCGCCGCCGCAACCGGGCGGCCGTGAGCAATTAACGATTTGCCCGAAGCGTAGCAGCCACACTGTGATGTCACCGGCAATATCGACAATTCGCTTGCTCGCTCCCGCATGATAGACTACGGCCAATAAGTTTCGAGTTTCACACAACCTACCTGTGCTTTCGACCGCAGGCGTTGGAACACTCGGCTCGCTCCTAGGTTCTGCCATTGCAGGGCGGGCGATTCTGTTGTGCAACGCCTGCCGTTCTTGCAGTCGAAAAAGAAATTCCAGCCATCTGCGACTCACGAGGAATTTCTTCCGGGCGAACGGGCATGTCGCACATCTTCATCAGCCACTCCAGCCGCGACGTCGAACAAGCAGCAAGCCTGCTCAAATGTCTGCACGCGCATGGATTTGTCGAGACGTTTCTCGACTTCGATAAGCATGCTGGGCTCGCACCCGGCACCGACTGGGAGCGCACACTGTATCGGGAAATCGCAGGGGCCGAAGCGGTCATTCTGATTCTCACGAAGAACTGGTTCGACAGCAAATGGTGCTTTGCGGAATTCACGCAGGCACGAGCGCTGGGCAAAGCGATTTTTCCTATCATCGAGTCGCCAACCGGTGAATCCTTTGTCTCCCCGGACATCCAGCATCTGGACCTCATAAAGGACCGGGAAGGAGGCCTGGCGCGGCTTGCCTCGGAATTGACGCGGGTGGTCGTCAATGCCCGCGGCGGATTCGAGTGGGATCACACGAGGCCGCCGTATCCCGGACTTCTGGCCTTCGATGAGGCCGATGCGGCAGTTTATTTCGGCCGGGACGACGATATCCGCCGATTGATCGAACGGCTCAACGCCAGGCGGGCGCAGGGCGGGGCTAAGCTGGTAGCGGTTCTGGGCGCTTCCGGCTCGGGGAAATCGTCGCTGCTGCGGGCCGGCGTATTGCCGCGGCTCAAGCGCGATAAACGCAATTGGATTGTGCTGCCGCCTTTCCGTCCGCAACTTCATCCCCTTGAAGAACTGGCGCAGGCCGTATCCATTGCGCTCGGGCCCGGCGCCGATTGGCGCCACTTGCGCGACGCCTTTGCAGCAGAGGATCCGGCGCGCACGTTATCGGATCTTGTGAGGGACCTGCGAGCCGCGCACGGGTCGAATGAAGCGCAAATTCTGATCAACGTGGATCAAGCCGAAGAACTCTTCGGCGCAGCGGAGAAAACCGAGGCGGAGAAGTTTCTGCGGGTTCTCAACGGGATGCTGGATGAACGGCTGCCCTTTCTGGTGGCCATCACCTTGCGCTCCGACTATCTGGGTGAGCTTCAGCAATCGCCCGCGCTGACGGCTCCGTTTGAGGAATTTTCCCTGAAGCCCATGCCCCTGGCGCGGGTGCGCGACATCATCGAAGGGCCGGCGCGCGCGGCCGGTCTCACTGTGGAAGAAACTTTGGTGACGGCTGCGATGAGCGATGCGGCAACCGACGACGCCTTGCCGTTGCTGGCCTTCGCGCTGCGTGAACTCTACGACCGCTTCGCTCAAAAAAAGCACCTCACGCTGGAAGCTTACCGGGCGCTGGGCGATGACGCCTCGCAACTCTCTCCATTGGAGAATGCGGTGCGCCGCAAAGCCGACGAGGTGCTTGCAGCGGCGAAGCCTTCCGCTGAGGATTTGCAGGCGTTGAAGGAAGCTTTCGTGCCTGCGATGGTGCGCGTGAATGCTGAGGGAGAATACGCGCGGCGTCCGGCCCGTTTCGAGGCTTTGCCGGCAAGCGCCCGGCCGCTGATCGAGCGGCTGGCAAAAGCGCGGCTCCTGATCATTCAGAAAGAGCAAGACACGACAATCGTGGAGGTAGCGCACGAGGCGCTGCTGCGCAAGTGGCCGCAGCTGCGGGGCTGGCTCGACGAAGAACGGGAATTCCTGATCGGCAAGGATCAGCTCGAACAGGATTTGCTCGACTGGCAAAAGGCGCCGCCGCACGAGAAGACCGAAGCGCTGCTCACGGGCCTGAAACTTTCCCGAGCACGAACATGGCTCGTCGAAAAACCTCTGCAACTCGACGAAGCGGAACGCAAATTCATTCAGGCGAGCGTCGCACATCACGAGGAGGAGGCGGCACGCCGCGAGGGGTTGCGGCGGCGCATTCAGAAAGCAAGCGTAACCGCTGCCCTGGTGCTAGCCGTTTGCTTGGGCGGGGCGATCTGGGAATGGCGGATCGCGAAAGCACGGGAGGCCACGGCTGAGTCGCGGGAACTCGCAGCTATAGCCGAGCAGGAGGTCGGGGCAGGCGGCGATCTAGGTGTAGCACTGCGGACAGCGGTGGCGGCAGCGGAGCGTTCGCCCACAGACCAAGCTGAGCACGCCCTGAGAACGGTCCTTGGGGGACCTCTCGAACACCTGATTCTGCATCACGGCGGCGCCGTCTACGTAGCCGTATTTTCGCCCGATGGAAAACTCATCCTTACCGCCAGTGTTGACCGTAGCGCACGGGTGTGGGATGCCGTAACAGGAGAATTGCTGGCGACCCTGAGAGGGCATACCGACCCGGTAAACGACGCGGCATTTTCGAGTGATGGCAAGCGCGTCGTCACCGCCAGCGATGACGGCACGGCACGCGTGTGGGAGGCCACAACGGGGAAATTGCTGGCCACTCTAAGCGGTCCAAATGTGGAGGTGCGCAAGGCGGCATTCTCGCCGGATGGAACGCGGATCGTCACTTCAAGCGCCGACCACACGGCGCGCGTGTGGGACGCTGAAACGGGCCAGCTGTCGGCGGCGCTAAGCGGGCATACCGGGGTGGTCTACGATGCCGCGTTTTCGCCCGATGGAAAACGAATCGTTACCGCCAGCCAAGACCATACGGCGCGCGTGTGGGATGCCGAAACGGGCCTTGCGCGGGCGACTCTCAGCGGCCATACGCTCGTAGTCCAGGAAGCTGCATTCTCACACGATGGCAAGCGCATTGTCACTGCCAGTTGGGATGAAACCGGACGCGTGTGGGACGCGGAGACAGGCCGCCTGGTTACAACGCTGACCGGGCACAACGGCGCGCTCTACGACGCTGAATTTTCTCCGGATGGGAAGCGCATCGTCACGGCCAGCGCCGACCAGACGGCGCGCGTGTGGGACGCCGAAAACGGCCAACTGCTCTCCACTCTCAGAGGGCATACCGGCCCCGTAAACAATGCTGCATTCTCGTTCGATGGAAAACGGATCGCAACGGCGAGTGAGGATGCAACGGCACGTGTGTGGGATGCCGAATCGGGCCGTTTGTTGGCGACGTTGAGCGGGGGAATTGGCGTTGTCCACGGCGCAACATTTTCGCCAGATGGGAAACGCATGGTCACGGCCAGTGCCGACCATACGGCGCGCGTGTGGGATGCCGACATCGGGCATCCGTCGGCGATTTTGCCTGGGCTTGGCGGGAGAATTTTCGCGGCATCGTTCTCGACCAATGGGAAACACATCCTTACCGGCGGCGAGGACAATACGGGACGAGTGTGGGATGGCGAAACGGGCGCTTTGCAGGCAACGATGACCGGGCACACTTTAATGCTCTATGCGGCGGCTTTTTCGCGCGATGGGAAGCGCGTCGTCACCGCCAGTGCGGATAGAACGGCGCGGGTGTGGGATGCGCAAACGGGGCATCTGACGGCAACACTCAGCGGGCATGGCGGGCGTGTAAACGATGCCGTTTTCTCGCGCGACGGAGAGCGCGTTGTCACCGCCAGTGATGACGGCACGGCGCGTGTGTGGGACGCCGAAACGGGTCGTCTAGTGGCCACGCTAACCGGGCATAGCGGGCCTGTAAACGGAGCGGCGTTCTCGCCCGATGGGAGGCACGTTGTCACCTGTGGAGGGGACAGTACAGCGCGCGTGTGGGATGCCGAGTCAGGGCATCTGGTGGCCACCCTTGCCCATAACGCCGCGGTCAACCAGGCGACATACTCTCCGGATGGGAAGCGCGTTGTCACAGCCAGTTTTGATCATTTCGCTCGCGTGTGGGATGGCGAGCGCGGTACCCTGCTGGTGACGCTGGCGGGTCACAGCAGTTGGGTGTATGCGGCGGCGTTCTCGCACGATGGAACGCGCATTGTCACCGCCAGTGCTGACAAGACAGCGCGCGTGTGGGATGCCGGTACGGGCCATCTGCTTACCATTCTGAGCGGACATACCGCTAGGGTAAACGATGCCGCCTTCTCGCCCGATGGAAAGCGCATCGTCACCGCCAGCCAAGACGATACCGCGCGCGTATGGGATGCCGAATCGGGGCTGTTGTTGGGCACGCTTACCGGGCATACCGACCAGGTGTACAGAGCAGCGTTCTCGCCCGATGGAAAGCTCATCGTCACCGCCGGTGCTGACAACACGGCCCGGCTCTACGTTGCCGATCTCCATGACCTTTTGGATTGGGCCAAGAAGCAGTTACTGATCGAGTCCACCCCATGACGCATCCGCACACAACAATTGGTGTTCTGCCTCTGCGCTCGACGACACCAGAGGCCAGCGCAATGGAGCCTTCCATCCAGTTGCCGGCCACGGTAGCTATCGGATTCACGGGACACCGCGCGCTCGATGATGAAGCCCAGTGCCGAAAATCGATCCTGGAGTTCCTCGAGCAGCGAAAAAAATCGGCTTTGGGACTCGTATATGGAATCTCCTCGGTCGCGGCGGGAGGCGATCTACTGTTTGCCGAGAGCTGCATTCAACTCGCACTGCCGCTCCGCGTCCTATTACCGCTGCCGGTAGATGAATTTCGCAAGGATTTCGACGAGACCAGTTGGTCGCGTGCGGAGCAAGTCCTGCGCAAGGCCGCCTCGATAGAAGTGGCGGGCGGCAATCAGCCGCGCGATGCCTGCTACTACGAATGCGGCATCGAAACTGTCCTCCAAAGCCGGCTGTTACTTGCGCTTTGGAATGGCGGACCATCCCAGGGCTTGGGCGGCACCGAGGATGTTGTTTCGTTCGCGAGAGGACTCGGCAGGCCGGTAGTTTGGTTGCACCCCGAAACGGGAGACGTTCAAGTTTTCAATGAGAAGACGGAAAGGGAACTCCTGGATGATCCGGAACTGGAGTTTCTGAACCACTTGCCGGATCCCCATGCGTCCGTGGAATCGCTCGGACCTGAAGCTCTGGCACGCGCGTGGTTTCGCAAAGTGGACGAGAGCGCGGCCCAGTTCGCACCTCAATTCCGGCGTCTGGCAGCAATTCCGATTCTTTTCACAGGCGCTGCAGCTCTGTTCAGTGGGGCCGCGTCGTGGGCGCACGGGTTTGCAACATGGTTGACGGTCGGGACCGCCCTCGGACTCATGGCTGCCGTCCTGCCAACGGTACTGCAGTTAAACAAGCGGCAAGTCCTGTGGGTGCGGACTCGAACCGCGGCTGAGGTGTGCCGTTCGGTCATGGCTTTCTGGAGTACACCTGCTCCCTACGACGCAGTCGGGCCGGAGGTGGTCCCCGAACTTTCCGGCATGCTGATGTCATTGAATCTCCTCAAGATGCTTGACCGCGGGCGCAGCCAGGTAACTCTTGAAGAGTTCAAACAGCGATATCGCCAGGAACGCGTGGCTGGCCAGATCGAGTATTTCTCTGACCATGCGGCGCAATCGGCCGCGCAGGCCCGCCAATATCGAGCCGCTATCTGGGCCTGTATCGGATTGGCGACAGCGGTGAACGTGTGGCTGTTCGCGGGCCCCCACGTGACCCGCAGCTTTGGACCAGGACCCTGGAAGCACTGGCTGGCGCTGAGTGCCTCGCTTGCATTCCAGATCGCCACGGTGGCCGGAGCATTGCTTGCGGTGAATGACTGTGATCGACGGAGACAACACTATCGAAAAATGTACGAGCAGCTCGGGAAATGGGATGCGCAGCTTGCGGCGTTACAAACATGGCCGAGCGTATTGCGCGTTGCTAGACGCATTGAGCGCGGTCTCCTGGCTGAGTTGATCGAGTGGCGATCCCTTCTTCGAAATCAAAAGTTGGCGAGGAAATAAGACCATGAAACACATTCTCACGTTGGACGGCGGTGGAATTCGGGGCGTCTTCAGTCTCGAGATACTGCTTCGCATCCAAACGCTGCTGCGGGAGCACTTCAATGCTCCGAAACTCATCCTGGCCGACCATTTTGATTTTTTCGCGGGAACCAGTACCGGTGCCATCATTGCCACGGCCCTGAGCTGGGGGATGACGGTTGAAGAAGTCCTCGACCTCTACGTGCGGCATGGCACGACAATGTTTCAACACGTGCCGTGGTACCACCCGGTGAGACGCTTTTTGGTGTCGCAATACGAAGCGAAACCTCTGTCGGACATGCTCCGCCGTCTTCTTTCTGAAGACGGGAATGGGGAAGTTCCCGCTCTGCTGGGTTCCAAGCGCCTGAAGACTCTCTTGCTGTTGATCATGAGGAACCACACGACGGGATCGGCATGGCCGGTTACCAACAATCCGGCGGCCATGTACAACCAGGACGACCTGCCCGCCTGCAATCTGAAAATCCCCCTCTGGAAATTAGTGCGGGCCAGTGCGGCTGCACCGGTATTCTTTGATCCCGAAGAAATCGCGCTGGCGGGGGAGCGTCACGTTTTCGTCGACGGGGCGATTACCCCATACAACAATCCGGCGCTCATCGCCGCGTTAACCGCCGTCTTGCCTTGCTATCGGCTGTCATGGGAGGCCGGACCGGACAAGATTCGACTGATTTCCGTGGGCACCCTTCGCTTTTCCCTGGCCGCGAAAAACCAGAATATTCACCGCATGTGGCTCGGATACAACGCCGCTCGGATTCCTGCTGCGTTGATGCAAGGCATCGCACTCGAGCAGGACTACCTGTGCCGCTGCCTTGGCCGGTGTATTCACGGAGAAGAGCTGGATTCGGAGATCGGCAATCTGGAAGGAGTCGCACTTCCCGGACCGAGTTGGTTCAGCTACGTTCGCTATAACAAATCCTACCTGGGCCGGGAGTCGGACGAGTTGCTCCGGCGGAATCCGCAACTCTCCGGCATCGATGCGGTCACCGCGGTGCCCGCGTTGCGGGAGATAGGCCGCGTCTATGCGCAGGAACATGTGCGAATCGAGCATCTAATCTAGCAAGTAGACGCGCCGATACCTTGTCCATGTGACGGGGCTCCTTGACCGTTCGCGGATAATGTAACAAGAGTCAACGGAGGCTCGCGATGAAATCTTTGCGCTGCGCCGGATTACTTGTCTTGATACTGCTAGCTGTTTTTGTCCTGCCTGCCGTAGCATCTTCGACGGGGACGAAAATAGACTTTGCTTCTCTAGATACAAGCCAGACTCACAAAGTGTCCGGCACCCTTTACCTCCCAGAAAACGCTCCGGGTCCAGTTCCCGCGATCGTTCTAGTTCACGGCACCATGGGAATCGATCAGCGCGGCGCGTTTTATCGCGAACCGATCCTGAGCGCCGGAATAGCCATCTTTGAAGTCGATTTTAAGACCGGCATTTACAATTCCGCGATGGACCGCCCGAGGGTCGAAACGTTTGTTCCACTGGCTTTCGCGGCGCTGAAAGAGTTGCGAAAACTGCCCTCCGTTGATCCCAACCGCATCGCCATCATGGGCTTTTCCATGGGCGGCCACATCTCTTTGGAAACAGCCATGGAAAGTAACCTCTTACGATGGATGGGGAATGACAAAGGATTCGTCGCCTTTGCGACATTCTACCCGGTGTGCAAGCCCTTCATGCGGGAACTGGTGGAGAGCCAGAGCAAGCTTACTGGCGCTCCCATGATTATTTTCTACGGGACCGAAGACGCTTATGGTGAAGGTACGGCGGTCCCCGACCTCAGGAGTCTGCTTGCCAAGAAATATAACTTCAGTCTGATCACCGTCGAATATCAGGGCGCGACCCATGGATTCAATCGCAATGCACCGGCCATAACTTATCCCGACCCCGCCGCAATCGGAGGAAGAGGCTACATGACTTGGAACCCCGAAGCTGCCAGCGATTCCGTCACCAAAGTCGTGGCCTTCCTGCGGGAAAACCTGACCGCTAAATGATGGAGGGGAATTCTCACTTCTTTTGCCGCCTACTACCATGATGCAAGACGCCGCTGCCTCGACCTCCTTAATTCAATTGGCCCCGTTATCGGAGGGCCAGACGCCAGGACAATTGTTCGTCCCAATACCTCGTGGAAGGGGACACGCCATCAAACATTTCAGATGCTTTGCCTTGCTTGCTGCAGTACTTCTGATCCTGTTTGCCCTGCAGGCCCGCGCAACCTCGCCTGGCACGAGGATTGAGTTTTCTTCCCTCGACCCCAGCGATCACTCCCGCCATCACCTCGGCCATCACCACGGCCAAAACCACAATGTATCCGGCACCCTCTACCTGCCCGACAATGCTTCCGGGCCAGTTCCTGCCATCGTCTTGATTCACGGCACCATGGGCATCGACCAGCGCGGCGAGTTGTACCGCCAACCGCTCCTGACTGCGGGGATTGCCATTTTTGAAGTCGATTTCAAGACTGGGATCTATAGGGGGCCCCTGGACCGGCCACACCCCGACACCTTTCTGCCCATGGCCTTCGCGGCGTTGAAGGAATTGCGAAAACTGCCTTCCATCGATCCCAGCCGCATCGGCATTATGGGCTTTTCCCTGGGCGGCAACATCACTTTGAGAACAGCGATGGAAAGCAATGTCAAACAATGGATGGGAGACGAGAAAGGATTTATCGCGTTTGCCGCATTCTACCCGGTATGCAAGCACTTCACTAAAGACTTTGAAGAGAGCGGCAGCAAGCTCACCGGCGGTCCCATGATTATCTTTTATGGGACCGAGGACTCCTACGGCGAGGGCAAGGCTGTTCCTGAACTCAAAAGCCTGCTCGCCACAAAATACAATTTTCAGGTGACCACCGTCGAATACGCTGGCGCCACGCACGGCTTCAATCGCAATGCGCCCCCTATGTGGTATCCCGACCCTGCTGCCAATGAAATGTTAGGCCACATGAAATGGGACCCCGAGGCAGCCAACGATTCCATCATCAAGGTGGTGGCCTTCCTGCACGATAACTTGCTGGCCAAATAATGAACTCCGTACTTTACCTTCACGAATTCAGGTGACGTTCAACTCTCGCCGCGCGAAGGTGACTCTTATGCGGAAAGCGTCCACGCGATTTCCCATTTCATTGGTTGTTTGCCTGTGTTTTGTCGTGCTCGTTGCGTGCTCGGCGCCGGCGCAGACTCCGCCAGCCACGATTTACATGCCGCAGGGCGGCAAAATCGTTTACGGGACCCCGACACCCATGCCACGGTGTGGAATCGCACCGCCGATTTCTTGATGAAGGCCTATCCGGATCGCGTCGCGGAAGTGCCGACATCCGAGTACATCAAGGGCCCGGATTTTTGAGGTTTAACGAAAACACAATATCCGTTCTGGCCAGATACGCTAGGCCCGTTGGGACTCGCTTGTCCTGAGTCTTCGAAGGGAACCCCAGCCAAACTGGATTTTGGATATTTGCACCACAGGCTGCTAGGCTGGCTCGTGTTAGCGGTAGATTCGCTGGCCGGTGGGGCGCATCGACATTAAGGGCGTTTTCGCCCATCACAGAGTAGGAGTGACAAAGATGAAAATGACTTCCGCTGTTCTAGCCGTTCTTGCGGTCACACTCGTCGCCGCTACGCTCCACGCCCAGGTCGAGGAGCGTCCGATTCCCCACATAGTGAAAAAGGACGGACGCTTCGCTCTGTTTGTGGACGATGCGCCATATCTGATGCTGGGCGCGCAGGTGCATAACTCCAGTTCATGGCCGGTCTCGCTTCCGAAAGTGTGGCCCGCCATGGAGTACCTGCAGGTCAACACGGTTGAGATGCCGGTCTACTGGGAGCAGTTCGAACCCCAGCCCAAACAGTACGACTACACGATGATCGACACGCTCCTGACCGAGGCCCGCCAGCATCGCGTTCACCTGGTGCTGCTCTGGTTCGGCACATGGAAGAACGGCAGCCAGCACTACATGCCCGAATGGATGAAACTGGACCCCGGCCGATATCCGCACATGGTCGACAGGGATGGGCAGGCGGTGGACTCGCCTTCACCCCATGCTGCCGCGTCGCTCGATGCGGATCGCAGTGCTTTCACCGCTTTCATGCGACACCTCAAGGAAACCGACCCGCAGCGTACCGTGATCATGGTTCAGGTGGAGAATGAAGCCGGCGCCTGGGGCAGCGTCCGCGATTTCTCCCCGGCCGCGCAGAAGCTATTCGAAGCGCCCGTGCCCCCCGAGCTCCTCACCGCCATGCACGTCAAGGCCGCCTCAGCCTCCCCAAACTGGCTGGAAGCCTTTGGTCCCGATGCGGATGAATACTTCCACGCCTGGTCGGTGGCGAAATATATCGGACAAGTCGCCGCCGCGGGAAAGGCTGTTTATCCCCTGCCCATGTACGCCAACGCAGCTTTGCGCGACCCCTTCAATCCTGGCCCTCCCGGCCTGCCGGGCTCTACCGGAAACTACGAGAGCGGTGGACCTACTGACAATGTGCTGGCCATCTGGAAAGCCGCGGCGCCAGCGCTGGATGTTTTGGCCCCGGACGACTACCAGAACGATCCCGCCTCCTACTTAAAGGTTCTGGAGCTGTATCACCGCGACGACAATGCACTATTTGTGCCCGAGACCGGTGGCCCCGACAATGCCCGCTTTTTCTTCTCCGCGCTTGGTCTTCAGACCATTGGCTTCTCGCCGTTCGGTTTGGATTACACCCACAGAGCGGCCGACAGGTCCCTGAATCAGGCTGATGCTTCCAGGCCGCAAGAGGAGTTCCTGACTCCCTGGGCGATGAATTACAAGTTGGTCGGCCCAATGCAGCGGGAGATTGCCCGGCTCAATTTTGAAGGGAAGCTCCAGGCCGTGGCCGAGGAGCAGGGCAAGGCTACCGAGACCCTGGCATTCGGCTCCTGGAACGCGATCGTTTCCTTTGGAGCGGCCCGCAACAATCGCGGCGCCGGAAATCCGAAGCCGGCGGGGCGCGCTCTGGTTGCACAGCTCAAAGACAACCAGTTTCTCGTGGCTGGATACTCTTGCCGCGTGGACTTCCGGCCGGCCGGCACCGAGCAGCAACGGAAGTCCCAGCATATCGTCGAAGGAACCCAACAGAATCCCTCGGCCCTGATCGATGGTAAATGGCAGCACCGGCAGTTCCTTCATGTCGAGGAGGGGATCTACGAAAATGGCGTCTTCAAGCCCCTCCGCCTCTGGAATGGGGATGAGACAGACTGGGGACTCGACTTCTCTTCAGGACCCGTGGTGCTCCGAGTTTCGCTCGCCACCTACTGACGTCAGCGGATGGTAGGCCCGTGGGGACTCGAACCCCAGACCTCTACCGTGTCAAAGCCGCGTGATTATGTACTTCCAATAACTTCAAAGGTGTTGTGGACCGCCTAAGTACGCCGAAATACGTGTAAGCCGGACTTCTTACAGGTGAAATTACAGGTGAAGAATTTTGTCACCGCAACCGGGCTTTACGCACACTTTTTTGGGAGGCTCGAGCTTCTGTCCGTTATTGGCGCAGGGCCTCACGAAGCAAGTGGGCCGAGCGAATCATGAGGAAGAGTGAGAGCGTTTTTCCGAAGTAGCCCCGAAGTTCCCGTACGGCGTCCCCTAGAACCACCCGCTGTTCCGCTCAGAAAATCCGTTCGGCCCAAAAGTGCTACCTATGTCTTAGGTACGTTGTGTCACCCATGTGTCCGGGCCGGACCTGAAAACGATGGTAGGCCCGCGGGGACTCGAACTCCAGACCTCTACCGTGTCAATAACGAGGTCAAATCGCTAAATCCCTTTGCCTGCTTTGCTTTTCCGGTTTCTACCCCCTCAAAAAAGGCCCCGAAATGCCCTAGTTTTGGTGACGAATTGGTGACGGGTTTGGCACCCACTACCATTCGTTTGTATCGTACGAGAAGAAACAGCCATTGAACTGCGGGCCGTTTTTGCCGCAATCCGCTACCCCACTTAGTTGTCAGCCGTCGAAACCTCAGATCTTGATGAAGATGCGTTTTCGATAGAGAGGCCAGAGCAAAAGCCAGCAGAACAAGACCACTAGCACGGAGTAGAGGAGCGAGGTATTCGCGGCGTTCATGCCCAGCCGGAGCAGGTGGAAATTTGCGTACTCCTGCCACAGGACGGTGTTCCCCGTGGGTAGATGGGCGTGATAGGTGTACGTCAGACCACCAACCAACGCATCGGCGGCAAAACCAACAATGGCATTCATGCCAAATACCAGCACGGGAATCGTCCAGCTTCCGCGCCAGCGCTTGATTTCCAGCACCCAGAACAAGGCCGCCAGCGCCATAAGTGAAAAACCGCCGGCAAAAATGGCGAAGGAACTTGTCCACAAATTCTTGTTGATAGGAAACCAGCGATCCAGAATCAGCCCAGTCGCCATCCCAGCCATTCCGGCCATGAACATAAGACCGGCCTTCCGCTGCAGACTCCGGTCCGTCCGCAGCCAGTGGCCCGTGAGAGCGCCCACCAACGTCGTCGCAATCGAAGGTATGGTGCTGATGATGCCTTCCGGATCGCGCGTGTCATTGTACAAGTGCCCCATGAAGAGCTTGCGATCCAGCCACGCGGCGATGTTTCTGTCGGGATCAAGGAATGGAATATCGCGCCCCGGAATTCCGAACCCCGGTACTGGTGCAAAGCGCATGAGTGCCCAATACCCCAGCAGGCACACCACCAGGGCCGCGAGTTGGCCGCGCCAGCCCGTCCACAGAACGAGAACTGCCGCCACCAAATAGCAAAGCGCGATCCGCTGCAGTACGCCTTCGAATCTCATCGTCCGGAGTTCAAACGTGGGAAACGCGTTCAGGAAAATCCCGATCCCCATGAGAATCAAAGTGCGAGTGATCGCATGGCGAAACAGCGATTGCCGCGTCTCACCACGCGCCTGGCGCGCGGAATAGGAAAACACCAGAGAGATTCCCACTATGAAGAGGAACGAAGGAAAGATAAGGTCGGCGGCCGACCAACCGTTCCATACCGTGTGCCGGATCGGCCCATAGGCCCGGAAATCGTCTCCGGGATTGTCGACTACGATCATACCTACAACCGCCAGACCGCGGAATACGTCCATCGAAAGCAATCTTCCGGATAGTGGTTGCGCGGTAGCGTCAAACATGGATGCCATTGGAGACTGCGGAAAACTGGAACTAGCCATCTGCGCTTCTCCTTATATGCACGAGCCCCTGAATTCAGTCCTTTCCAGCTTCCACAAGTCGCACGCTGACAGGATCGATATTCCAGCCATTCACTGCCAGCGTTGCGCCTTTCCCCAGCACCTGTTTTCCAGGATATCTCGCCGTAAGCACCTTCGACTCTCCCGGAAGCAAGGACACATAGTTGTCCTCCCACAAAACCGGCAATACTTCGTCTTCCTGACCCGCCTTGTGTATCCCAAGGTGAATCTGGAAGGCGAGACTCTTGGACGGGTTGTGAATGCTGACCCGCACCACGTCACTTCCCTCCAGCTTTTCGACGTGAGCCTTCGCGTCGACACGAACCTTGGGCAACTTGTTCAACGCCGTCAAATCCTCGAAGGTGTTAATGGCCGCCACCGCGGTATCCGAAGCCTTTTCAAACTCCGTGGTAGAAAGCTTGGCCGGCAGCCAATAGAAGTTGGAACTTGCTTCGTTGCCTTCGTGGTCGCGCAGCGAGAGTTCGACAAAATAGACCGCGCCCGTCGGCTCGGCCGGAATCGCCGGCAGACTGAGCACCCGATTGGTACTGTCGGCAGCCGCGTCCAGCTCTTCCTGCCCCGCAAATATTTCCTTGAGATTGAAGTCGTAGAGGTGGGCGCTGACCTTCAACCCAGGAAATTTCCGCAGCGTGTTATTGACCACCACCACGCTGCGGTCATCGTACGAATACTGCACGTGGAGGGGTTCATTGGCCTTCTTCGCGCCGAAATAGCCTCCCGCTGGATACAGGAAGTAGTCATACAGATGCCAGTAGGTGGAAGGCCAGGCATTGTTCAAGGTCCACTGGATCACGCCCGTTGCTTCGTACTTATTACGCCCGTAGGCTTCGAACATGGCGCGCTCGCCGTCATAGGCCATCGCCTGCGATTTGCGCAGATAGTCGTCCAGATTTGCCGCTGGCCCATAGGTGGCATTCATGGCTCCGTGGTAGGGCGCCATATCCTGAAAGCGCTCCCCGGGGCCGTGGTACGTCCAGAAGTTATCCAGGGGCCAGAGGTGTTCCTTGGGAAGCATCCTCTTCAAACTCTCCAGCGGTGGGATCGCAGGGCCTGGGCACGTCTCGGTGTTGTAGCCAAAACCACCACCGTAGCGAGCATCGTCGAGCGACTTTCCACTGTCCGGTGGACGGCTGAGCAGCCAATAGGATGGCGGCTCGTAATCGTAGGGCCCCGACATCTTCACGCCAGAGGGTCCACTCACCGGACTGGATATGTCAGCCGCGGAGGAGACCACCGGATTGGGCCACGCAGCCTCACGCAAAGCCTGGAGATACGCCTGTTCCACGTCCGGTGGAGGCGGACCGTCACTGCCCGTGATCCATGTCAACAGGCTGGGATGTTTGCGCAACCGCAGCGCTTCGCTCCGCAGGGATTCAGTGGCCACATGGAGCGTGCCAGGCAGCCACTTGTCCCATTTCTCCCAAATGTCACAGCAGCACCAGCCAGCCATAATGAAAATGCCCTTCTCATCGGCTTGGTCGAAGATCGCGTCGGGGCCGATTTGGGCCTCCATGCGAATGGTGTTCAAATGCAGATCGCGCACGTATTGGAATTCGGCTTCCAATCGTTCTGCGGAAGCCGCACGCAACAGCATGTCTTGCGCCCACGCGCCGCCACGGATCAGGATCCGCTTATCGTTGACGCGAAACAGGCGGTAGCCTTTTTCGGTCAGCTCTGAGGTCACTTCGCGAATTCCAAAGCGCGCGTGCTGCTCGTCGGAGATCGCCTCGCCAGTCGCGAAACTAACCGTGAGATCGTGCAGCTCCGGCGTTCCCATTTCCGCCGGCCACCACAGCTTCGGATTCTTCTCTCGCAATTCAGGGAACTGTTCGGGCGTGAACTCGACCGATCGCGTCTCGCTCGCCGTGAGCGTAACATGCTGCCGGATATGAACGCCGTCGAACTGGGCTTCCAGCATGCCTTCGACTGGATTCGCCGTGGCGTTGTGCAACTGTGCCCTCACCGTCAGGAGCGCTTCCGCCAAGGATTTATCGGCAAAATGCGTGACCACCTGCGGATAACGCACATTCACAGGACCGCTGCTCGTGAGGTAGACATCTCCCCAAATCCCCATGTCCTTATCGGGCGGGGTGGGATTCCAATCCACCCAGTTGATTCCGAGTTCCTTTTCGGTGGGAGCGAAGACCTCAACTGCCAGAACGTTCGAGCCGCTCTTCACAAAATCGCTCGCGTCAAATTCGTAGATACGATAGGCGCCCGCGACCTCGCTAGAATCCGCGAGCTTTCGTCCGTTCAGCCAGATGTTGGCGCGATAGTTGATGCCTTGAAAATTCAGCCAAACCTTCCGTCCCGGGTACTCTGCTGGCAGCTGGAACTCGGTGCGATACCACCACGAAACGGCGTACGGGCTGTCCTTCTCCATGGGCAGGTTGCTGAAGGAGTTGAGCCCGATGGGATAGGTCATGCCCGGCAGGTCGCGCAAGTTCATGCCGAAATACGGGTCCTTGAACTCTCCGGAAGCAACTTGTGCAGCTACGACGGTCGTCGGCACCGTGACGCTGTACCAACCCTTCGTCGAATACGCCAGTGATGAGATTGCTTCTCCGGTATCGCTCACCTTTCGCGACGACTGTAACCTCCAGCCCTCATGCAGGGGAACTTTGGACACTTCCCCTGCCCACATCGAGCTGCAGAGGAAGAAGTAAAGAAAACAGAACGCTGATACTGCATGAAAACTGCCATGGCGCTTCATTGCTCGCCTCCAAATTCACTTTCTTCCAGGTGCTGATGTCCTGGCTCACAGACCGAACATCTCACCCAAGAGGCGTTGGGCCGAGTAGTTTACAGTTGTGAGACGGTATGTAACCGTTGGAAGACTTGGCCGGACCGGTGACTCATATCCAGAAGTTACTCTCGTCAGAGTTTTTGTCTATTCGTTAACCCTATGCAACTAAGCCGGATGCCATGCAGACTTGAGCAGTCAAGGTGCTAAACTCATTCCGTTGTGCATTTCATGACCGTGCATCCCACCACAGACGTGTCGCCGGAAACGGAAGCGGTTCGAGCGGCGCTGAATCGAGTCTTGACCAGCTCCGCCTTCCGAACCAGCCAACGGGCCCAGGTCTTTCTCCGCTACGTCGTTGAAGCCACGCTCAGTGGCAACTCCGAAGCATTGAAAGAGCGCATCATCGGAATCGAAGCGCTGGGAAGAGGCGCATCCTTCGAACCCAGCGACGACTCC
>Ga0209039_10000125_pt1 | contig 68385 bp, 66 predicted proteins | sample BogFormECP12_OM1_FD_188238 | JGI IMG/M metagenome (GOLD analysis project Ga0209039, IMG submission 188238) | Bog forest soil microbial communities from Calvert Island, British Columbia, Canada - ECP12_OM1 (SPAdes) (version 2) | ecosystem: Environmental > Aquatic > Freshwater > Wetlands > Bog ...
CACGGCGGCCAACACGACCGTGATCGCGACCAGCAAGATCGTCGCGATGATCGGCGACACTCCGCGCTTCCGCGCCTTTCTCCAGCTTCGTTCGTTCTTTCCAAAGACGTTCATTCGCTTTCGATCCTCCGATGGGCCTTTCGACCCTCCGAGGGGGTATGGCAAACACCTGGTATTTTAATGTGCGACCCAGTGGAAACGACAAGTGACGGCTGTGACTTCGTCTTTTGACGTCCTACACACTAATGCGCATAGTGACACACTCTCGCACGTCAGAGACTCACCCTTCCCACTCGCGCGCGAAGGACGGGGCCGGAGCCCCCGCGGCCCAATCCGGACTAGAGCCGCGACCGCCCCTCCGTCGCACGCACGTGCCCCTAGCAGCCCCCTGTGGGTCCTTGGGTGGACCAATGGGGAGTGTTATACAGAGGCGATCACGCGCGCAAGGGCTGTTCGACCTATGTTGGGGTCTGTTCGACACGTCAGCAAATCGAGCCGCGGGGCCCTATCCGGCTCTCCTGTCGGCCGCTCGTGCTTGCGTTTAAGTAGATGGAGTTTCCATCCTTGTGCTCGACTGTGTTCGACAACGCTTCCCGACGAGCCGCACGCGCCGCTTCTGAGCGGGCGGCCCGTGGGGAAGAGCCCGAGGACGCGCGTATCGCCCTACGGTGCAACCGCAAGGAGCTTCAGCTGGTCGACTCGTTCGTGGTAAACGGCGAGTTCGCGACCCGCTCGGAGCTCATGCGGGCGGCGCTGCACGCGTTCCTCCGCTCCCGCGCGATGTCGACCGCGCCGACGCCCGCCGTGGACGCCGAGGGCCTCATCGAGGTCCCCGTGCGCCTTCGGCCCGAGGAATACGCCGCCCTCGAGACCTACGCCCACCACGTCGCAAACGGCCGCTCGGTGAGGGACATCCTGGCCGAGATCGTCCGTCGTGGCGAGATGGAGATGAAGGTCCACGAGCTCGTCCAACGGGCTCGCGCGACGGTGCGCGAGGCGGTGGAGACCCGGACCCAGGTCGGAGCGCTCGGAGAGAGCGCGAAAGACCTCGAACGAAAGGGGGTCGTCGGTCGGTAGATGAGCGAAGGTCGTTGGAGCGCCCGGTCAGGGGGAGGTTGTGGAGACCTACGAGGCCGGGCAAGACGGTGACGACCGAGGCCTAACGCCGGGAAGCGGGAACCCGATCGGCGAGAGCTGGGGGAACCCCCTTCGTCTCGGACAGGACGTTCGATTCGTCCTGGCCGCAGTGGGCGGCGGGGCCATCCGGGTTGCAAGGGAGATCGCGCATCGACACGTTCGGCACCTCGAAACGGTCGCCATCAACTGCGACCCGAAGGTCCAGGGCTTCGACGAGTTCGATCGGCGGGTCTACCTCGGCCCGGACTCCGGAGCGGAGACCGACACCGGAGGATCCCCGTTCGTCGGGGGCGTTCTGGCGCGGGCCGCCGAGCCGGCCCTCCAGCGGATCTTCCATGGAGTCACGTTCGTCATCGTCGTAGGAAGCCTCGGAGGGGGCGCGGGCAGCGGTGCTTTCCCCTACGTGCTCGAGGTCGCCTCCCGGAACGCGGAGGTCGTCAGCGCGTTCGTGATCAAGCCGTTCCGATGCGAGGGCGACCGCCGGGCGCTCGCCGACCGCGCCATCGGCCGCCTGCACTTCGTCGGTTCCTTCGTCGAAAAGCGCGAACGCGGGGTCGCGACCCTGCAGACCCTCGACAACGAGAGCCTCGTGGCGACGTGCGGGACCCTCGCCTTCTCCCGGATCGCCGAGCACTGGGCTTCGGTGATCGAGGAGCATATCGAACGGTCGTTCCTAGCTCCCACCGAAGCGATCCTGAGCGCCGTCCAGTCCTCCCCCACCGAGCTCCCCAGCCCCGCCAGCACGGTGGGCATGGAGACCCCGGGGCTCGAGGTCGTGCCTCCGGGCCGGACGCCCGCCCCCGACCTGCCGGCCCCGATGCCGGCGCTGCGGGCCCATCCCGACGACGTGGAGCTCACTTTCGAGGTGGACGGAGAGGCACGCCCTCCAACGACCCAGTAGACGATCTCGGGCGGGGGGCCGATCCCCCCGGGTCCTCCGCCCTGCTTGCGCCCCGCTTAGCTTTATGAGAGGTCCCGTCTCGGGGAGCTTCGATGGACGGACGGCTGTTCACGGTCCTCGTGCTGCTGATACTCCCCGCGGTCTTGATCGGGGTCACGATCTTCGAGTTCCACTCGAACCCCGTCGCGATCCTCGCTCTGATCGCCGTGATGATCGCGGGGTCGTTCTACCTGCTCTCCTACACGGAGTCGTTCGCCTGAACGGACCGGTGGCCGACCGGCGCGTCGCTACCCGTACATCCCGGGTGTGGGGGTCGCCGCTTCCGTGGGCGGTGCGCTGGCGGGGTGGGACTTCATGACCGCCCGCAGGGCCTTCTCGATCTGCTCGGCCTGGGCCCGCAAGGGACCGGTGTCGATCTCTAGTTCGGGTAGGACGCGGTCGAGGGTCTCGATCAGCGCCGCGCCGGCGCGGTGGTCCGGTAGGCCCTGGGCCACCCGAGCGCTCACGAGAAGGACCACGACCGGGATGGAGCGGCCGATGCCCTGGACGAGCAGCGCCCCCGAGACCCCGCCGATCACTCCATCCTCTAGGAGCCGTGCCTTGGCCGGCTCGAGCGCCTTCAGGATTGCCGGGTCCTTGCGCGAGTAGGCGACCCACACTTGCTCCGGCGATTGCTCCTCGGCGACGGCGCTCTCCTCCTCCTCGGCCTCCGTGTCCCCGGGCGGGTGCGGCACGACGCCCTCGAACCCGACGATCATGCGGGCCTTGTGGCGCTCCGCGGCGTCGAGGATGGTTCGTGCCATCGAGTTCGCCTGAGGGGGGCTGGGAGGGAATTCGGAGAGGACGAGCCCCAGGTCGTGCCGTCCGTAGACGCGGACGATCGGGTGCACCTCCCCGCCTTGGACGACCGCGATCGGAGCGAGGTCGGGGGACTCGAAACGTCCGATGCGCGGGAGGCTCAACGCGCGGATCATGTAGTGGCCGGCCACGGTCGTGGCGAGCCCGGCGCTCGGGAAGGCGGAGACCAGGACCGACCCTTCTCCGAAGTTCTTGGGGGCGGGCGCTTCCTCTCGCCAGGTGAATTCCATGGTTCGCACTCCACCGGGAGCGAGGCGCGGTCCCCTATAGAGCCTGCGGCGGTTTCCCCACGGTAATTCCAAGTACTTGGCCCGACTCGGACGCCCTCGTGGGGCTTCCCCTAAAGGACCTGGTCGTCGCGCAGGAGCTTCCCTGGGAGGCCCTCGCCGGCCGGACCCTCGCGGTCGACGGGTACAATGCCGTCTACCAGTTCTTGGCGACCCTACGCCAGCGCGACGGACAGCTGTTCTCCGACCCCGAGGGGCGGGTCACGAGCCACCTGATGGGGGTCTTCTACCGGACCACGTCCCTCCTGCGCGAAGGCGTCCTACCGATCTGGGTCTTCGACGGGAAACCCCCGGAGCGGAAGACCGGAACGATCCGCCAACGTATCGTAGCCAAGGAGAAGGCCGAAGGCGAGTGGCAGGAGGCCCTCGCCGCCGGCGACCTCGAGACCGCCCGGAAGAAGGCGGCCCAGACCTCCCGGCTGACCCGACCGATGGTCGAGGAGCTGCGGGAGCTGCTGAGCGCCCTCGGCGTTCCCTCGGTCCAAGCCCCGAGCGAGGGCGAGGCCCAGGCCGCGGTCATGGCCGCCCGTGGAACGGTCTGGGCCACCGCCTCCGAGGATTACGACACCCTCCTGTTCGGTTCCCCGAAGCTCGTGCGGGGCCTCGCGGCGCGCGGTCGGGCCGGCACGAGCCCCGGAGCCCAGTTGATCGACCGAGGCGACGTCCTCGCGAACCTCGGGATCAGCGAGGAGGAGCTGATCCTCCTCGGCGTCGTCATCGGGACGGATTTCAACGATGGCGTCCGGGGCTACGGTCCGAAGAAGGCGCTCAAGCTGGTGCAGGAGCACCTCGGCTTCCGCGCGACGCTCGAGAAGGTGGGGCTGGACCCCACCGAGGCCGAGGAGGTCGCCGAGATCTTCCGGCACCCCCAGTCGGTCGAGGTCCCGTCCCCGTCGTTCGGTCCGGTGGACGAGGCGGCGGTCCGCACGATCCTCGTCGACGAGCACGGGTTCTCGGAGGAGAGGGTGCGTGCCGCCGTCGCGCGAGCGCGTCAGCGGCCGCGGACCGGCTCGACCCCGCAGGAAGCCCGCGGGCATCAGACGCTGCTCGAAACGTTTGGAGGTACGGCCCACCCATGACGGTGTTCGAATGTGTACCGAATTTTTCCGAAGGGCGTGACGCGGAGAGGATCGAACGGATCGTGGCCCCGGCTCGGGAGGTCCCGGGGGTAACGGTACTCGACGTGGAACGGAACGCCGACCACAACCGCTGCGTCATCAGTCTGGTGGGCGAGGGAGAGGCGCTCCTCGATGCCGTCTTCCGGATGATGAAGGTCGCGACCGAGCTGATCGACCTGAACGTGCAGCGGGGGGAGCACCCACGGATGGGCGCGACGGACGTCGTACCGTTCGTCCCCCTCGGCGTATCGACCATGCCGGACGCCGTCCGCCTTGCCGAGAAGCTGGGGGCGCGCGTCGCGAAGGAGCTCGGGATACCCGTCTACCTCTATGCCAGCGCGGCTAAGAGGCCGGAGCGGTCCGACCTGGCGAAGGTCCGGGAGGGCCAGTTCGAAGGGTTGCGGGAGGCGATCGTCACCGACCCGAAACGAGCCCCGGACTTCGGGGAGCCGAAGCTCCATCCGACGGCGGGAGCCGTCGCCATCGGCGCGCGGCCGGTCCTGATCGCCTACAACGCCTACCTAACGACACCCGACGTCGCGACTGCGAAGCGCATCGCGAAGGCGGTGCGCGCCCGGGACGGGGGCCTTCCCGAAGTGAAAGCGCTCGGCTTCGAAATCCGCGAGCGAAACCGGGCTCAGGTGTCGATGAACCTCACCGATTACCACGTCACCTCGATCCATCGGGCCCTCGAGGCGGTCCGTCGGGAGGCCCAGCGGTTCGGGGTCGCGGTCGAGGAGTCGGAGATCGTCGGGCTCGTTCCCGAGGACGCCCTGTTCGACGCGGCCGAGTACTACCTCCAGCTCCATTCGTTCGACCGAAGCGCGGTGCTCGAGCGGAAGGTCCGGTCCATCGCCACCACCGGGGCGGGCCACGAGTCGATCGCCTCGTTCGCCGCTCGCCTCGCCGCTCGCACACCGACGCCCGGCGGAGGGAGTGCCGCGGGCGTGGTCGCCGCGCTCGCCTCGGCCCTTGGGGAAATGGTCCTTGCCTACTCGATCGACCCGACGAAGCCCGCCGAGGACCTGGTGGCCGTGAGCGCCGCCTTGGCCGAGGGGCGTCACCGGTTCCTCGAGCTCTCCGACGAGGATTCCCGCTCGTATGACGCCGTCCGTCAGTCGAAGAAGGTCCGCAAGGAGCGGCCGAACGACCCCGCGGCCCAGGAGGGGTACCTCCAGGCGGTGCGGGGCGCGGCCGCGGTCCCGCTCGAGACCGCACGACGCGCGGTCGAGCTCGCGAAACAGCTCGACAGCGTCCGCGCCCGTACGCGGGCCGCTCTCGGAAGCGACCTAGTGACCTCGCTCGCCCTGTTCCGGGCTGCGGCCGAAGGCGCGCTCGCCAACGTCACGATCAATCTCGAGGACCTGAAGGCGGCCGGGCAGTCGGTCGAGACGTTCGAGGCCGAGGTCGCACGCCTCCGACCCTCGGCCTGAGGCTTGAGGCATGGGCCGGCCGAACGATGGCACAACGCCGCGACCTGCCGTCTGGGTCAACTGTGCCGCTTCCCTGGATGGGCGGCTCGCCTTCGCGGGCGGGAAACAGGCCGCCCTCTCCGGCCCGGAGGACCGCGAGCGGGTCCAGCGGCTTCGGGCGAACTCGGATGCGGTCCTAGTGGGAGTGGGGACCGTCGTCCAGGACGACCCCTCGCTCCGGGTCCATTGGGACGTTCTCGGACAACCCCCCGGTCGGAGCCCGACGAGGGTCGTGGTCGACGCGAGCGGACGCACGCCCCCGAATGCCCGAGTGCTCGACGGGTCGATTCCGACGGTCGTCGCTACCTCAGAGCGGTCGACCCGGACGTTCCCGCCACATGTCTCAACCGTCGTCGCCGGTGCGACGCGGGTCGACCTCGGTCGTCTGTTCGCGGTCCTCTACGAGAGGGGCATCCGAAAGCTGATGGTCGAGGGCGGCGCCGAGATCCTGTCGAGCGTCCTGAGGGGCGGCTTGTTCGACATCTTCTCGATCTACTACGCGCCGGTAGTCATCGGCGGCGCCACGGCTCCTCCCGTCGTGAGCGGGCCCGAAACCCAAGGGGCGGACGATACGACCGCGCTCGAGCTCGTCGATATCGAACGCGTGGGCGTCGGCTACCTAGCTAGTTATACCTTACCGGGACGGCAGCGATCCGTTTCGGACCTCCGAAAGAGATGGATTCCCGCCGGGCCGCACCTTCATAACCCGGAAGGGAACGTGTAGGACCCGGGGGCACCCCCGCACCGAGGATTCCATGACGAACCAACCTCCGGCCCAGTACTCGTCGACGTCTTCCCGACCGCTCGGAGTCGCCATCCTGGCGTTCCTCGTAGGGCTGTTCGGGTTCCTCCTGATCCTCGGGGGAGCGCTCGTCGTCGCGGGAGCGGCGGCCCTGTCGTTCCTCGGGGTTCCTTCCGGCTTCGCGGGCTTGGGCGGTGTCGAGTTCGGCGCGATCGTCCTCATCATCGGCCTCATCGTCCTTGGCCTCGCCGTCGGCCTCTGGCACCTGCGGATGTGGGCCCTCGTGCTCACCCTCCTCTTCGTCCTCTTCGAACTCATCAGCTACGGGCTCGCGGGCCTGTTCGTCACCTTCGGGTTCATCTTCGCGCTGATCCTCTTCGTCTACCTGCTGGCGGTCCATCACCACTTCCGCTAGACCAGCGGGGCCCCCCCGGGGCCGGCGATGTCGAGCCTCGGGCCGGTCCTCCCCACGCGCACCCGTTATCCGCCCGTACGGCTCCCCGGTCCCGAGGGGTTCCGATGAAGCTCGTCCACTTCACGCTCCAGGACCAGTTCCACTTCGGCATGATCACCGACGCCAACGAGTTCATCGACCTCGACACCGCGGTCCGCGACTACTACGGCGTGAACCCCGTCAAGGGCGCCGACCCGAGCCGGTTCCGCGACATGCAGGCGTTCTTCGGGGGGGGCGCGGACTCGGTGGAGCTCACGAAGAAGATCCTTTCGTACATCGACCGCCGTCGCCAGGCGGGATGGAGCCCCCGCGCGGCGACGGGGGCCCGGTACCTGTTCAAGGCCGAGGAGGGCGTGAAGCTGCTCGCCCCGGTCGTTCGCCGGAGCAAGATCTACTGCCTCGCCTCCAACTCGAAGACGCACATCGCGGAGCAGGGAAAACCCCTCCCGACCCGCCCCTACGTCTTCACCCGTTACTTCAACAGCCTGGTCGGGCCGAGTGAGAACCTCGTGCTGAGCCCCGCTGGGACGTTCCCGGACGTCGAGCTCGAGCTCGCCGCCGTGATCGGCCGGCACGGAAAGCACATCCCGGCGGAGAAGGCGATGGAGTTCGTGGCCGGCTATACCATCGCCCTCGACATGGGGTACCGGGACCTGCAGTACCCGGCCCAGGGCACAGTCGACTGGGTGATGGGAAAGGGGTTCGACGCGACGATGGCGGTCGGACCGTGGGTGGTCCCGAAGGTGGAGGTCGGTGAGCCGTACCCGCTCGCGATGGAGCTCAAGGTCGGCGGGACCGTCCGGCAACGCGGCGACACGAACGATTACATCTTCCGGATCCCCGAGATTCTCGCCCATCTCTCCCAGGGGATCACGTTCGAGCCCGGGGACATTCTCTCCCTCGGGAGCCTCGGGGGTGTCCCGGGGTTCGAGTTCGGGAACGAATCGAGGAAGCTGAAACCGGGCGACCAGATCGAGGGGTCGATCGAGAAGATCGGTCGGTTGGTCATCCCGGTGAAGGCCGAAGCGCCGCCTGCCCCCTGAGGAGCAGGAACAGCGCCACCGGGGTGGGGAGCTCGTCGGTCCCGTCCGGGATCGCGTGGACCCCCCCGCCGGGGAACGGGTAGCGGGCCTCCTCGAGATACGTGACCGGGGTCCTCGTCTCTTCGTACCTCGACAGGAGGGCGTCCCGGAACGGGTCGAACCCGGCGATCTCGTCCCGTCCGAGCGGAACGACGCGGAACCCGGTCCCGCCGTGGAGCGAGTTCGGGAGCCGGATCAGTCGGTGGATGTCAGTCGTGACCGGAGCGTCGGTCTCCCCTTGCACCTCGACTGCCGCGCGCGGGACGACGGCCTCGAGGAACTCGGAGGGAAGGTCGGACCGGAACACGTCGAGGGAAAGGTGGGAGCGGATCTTCGCGGCCCCACCCTGGTCGATGAGGAGACGCGCGTAGCGCCGGGCCTTCGCCGGGGGGATCCCGTAGCTCGCCATCTCCTGCGCCGCGACGACCGGACCCTGCTCCTCCCACCGACGAAGCACCTCGAGGAGCGAGCGCGTCGTGCGCCCTTGCCAGCCCGGGGCGCTGGGAGGCGCCAGGGTCCGAGTCCGGGGGGCCCGGCCTCCCACGGGACCCGCTTCGCCCTCGTCGTCCACGCCCGCCGCCGTCCTCCCGGAGCGCACATCCGTCCGTCGCCATCCGATGACCATCATCGGGTCGAAACCGGTCCCGAGGATGTAGTCGACGAGCTCCCGGCGCTCGGGGCTCGAAAGCGGCAAGAACCGGTCGTCCCGAACGTGGACGTGGTACCCACGGCCGCCCGAGAAGACGAACGAGGTGGAGGCGCTGTCGATGCCGAAATCCCCGAGGAGGAAGTCGTCGACGAGCGCGATGAGCCGCGTCTTCACGAGCTCGAGCTGGCCGGCGTAGTCGAGGCTCTCCGCGCCCCGGAGGTGGTCCGAGTCGAGATCGAAGATGAGGTCGGCGCCGAGCCACTCCTTCGCCGACATCGTCGACTCCGCCGGGCGGCGGTAGTACGCGGACGAGTAGTAGACGTGGCGAGGGGTCTCACGCCGCAGGAACCGAGCGAACTCCTCCGGCGTGCGCAACGTGGCGTGCCGGCGCATCATCGTCTCGGTGGTGAACGGGAACACGGCGAACTCGCGACGGGCGAGCCGATGCGGCGGCGCGATCGACGCGCTGTCGTAGTAGTGGGCGAACTGCTGTCGGGCCCAGTCGAGGGGGGGCCCCTCCAGGGTGAGCGTCTTTCCCACGGCGCTAGCCTCCGGCGTCCCCGGGCTCGTCGGGGGTGGTCGCGTCCCTCACGGCGTCGTCTCGCTTGAGGCGGGACAGGAAGTGGAAGACCGTCGAATGCTCGCTCCCCTTCACGAGGAGCTCGACGGCCCGGGTGGCGTGGTCGAGCTGCTCCTCCTTGCCGATCAGAGCGACGGTGGAACCGTAAACGCTCACCGAGCAGCCCGAGAGCTGCTCGATGCGCGTGCGCGCCCTCCCGTGCGTGCCGATCACGCGGGACCGGATCCGGCGAAGGGCCGCCTTCTCCCGGTGGCCCGTGGCGAGCTTGATATCGAGGACCCCAAAGAACGTGTCCTCGCGAAGGAGCCGCATCGCGCGCTCGGGGGAGAACCCCCGCCCGATGGCGAGGACGATGTCACGGGCCTTGAGGACCCCCATCGGGTCCGAGTCGGGACCGACGACGCGGACCTCTCCTTCGCCCGCGTCGATGTTGATCTGGGTCGCCGTGGCGGTCGCGATTGCCTTCTTGGTCCGGCCTCCCGGTCCGATCAGCACCCCCACCCGGTCCTCGGGGATTCGTGCGTAGAGGGTCGGCATCCCGGGCTACGCCTCCGCCGGGGGCGGGCCGATCGACTTTCCCCCCACCGCCTCGAGGAAATCGGCTGGGTCGACCTCGAAGCCCAGCCGCCCGAAGAACTTCGAGAAATTGCGGATGTCGCGTTCCATCAATCGGAGGGCCTCGGGATGGTCCGCCGAGACCGCCTGGGCCACGTCGATGAGGACCGCGTGCTCTTCGTGGAGGAGCACGTTGTAGGGGGAAAGGTCCCCGTGCACGAGCCGGGCCTCGCGGGCCATCCGGCCGATCTGCCGGACCAGGTCCTCATAGAGCGCCGCGGGGTCCTCGATTGGACAGTCCACGATCCGTGGCGCCGCCATGCCATCCGAGCCGCCGATGAACTCCATGACGAGGACGTTCCGAAAGTGGCCGTACGGACGGGGGGCGCGAACTCCCGCGTCCGCGAGACGGCCGAGGATCGTATGCTCCCTACGGGTCCACGCGAAGATAAGGCCGCCGAAGTTCTTCACGCTCGATTCCCGGCGGAGCGACTCGAGCGCGTACGGGGGAAGGTGGCGGAAGACGCTGTTCCCGATGCGGTAGATCTTCACGGCCCGGAACTCCGGGCCTACCGTCGCCCGGAAGACCCCCCCCTCTTTCCCGGTGGAGATCGGGTAGTCGACGGAGTCGAACAGGCCCCGGGTGACGAGACGCGACACCGCGAGCAGGGTCGAGTGGTCGAAGAACTCGTCGAGCAGCTTGCGATGCTGTCCCTCCTTCCGCCGGTCCTCGAGGCGTTCACGACGGCGGGGGAAGACCACGTCATGAGGTCGGGGCATCGTCGGCAAGAGGGGACCGGCCGTTCTTAGGCTCTGGGGCGGGGGGGAGCGGGGCCTGCCGTGCCCCCGCGAACGGGCGAGGTAGGCTCGTTTCCTATCGGTAAGCGCCCCTATATCCCCCGCGGGACCGCTGTCCTGGACATGCCACTACCCCTCTCGGCTACGCCGGTCCCTCCGGCGCGCGACACGGAAGCAGCGGCCCCGGGTCCGTCCCGGCCGGTCTCGGCCCTAGCCCGCGCGCTCGACGCTCCCGCCGACTACGACGCTGTGTTCCGGGTCGTGCGCGGCGCCGTCCGAGAGGTGCTCGGGATCGAGCGACCCGGACTCGGCCTCGGTCTATCGGACCTGCCTCCTCAGCTCGGCGCGTACTGGCAGGTGACCGGGAACCTGATCGTGCTGAACGAAGGGCTGGTCAACGCCATGCGCGCCCACGCTCGGGACCCTACCGAGCTCAACTCGTTCCTCTACGTCGTCCTCGCTCACGAGTACCTGCACTCGCTCGGGTACCTCGACGAACGGTCGGTCCGTGAGGTCACGGCCCGTGTGACCCGCACGGCGTTCGGACCGGACCATCCCGCGACGCACATGGCGGAAGGGGACCTCTGGCGCCTCTACCCGTTCCTCGCCTACGCCCCGGGCGGGAACGGCCGTCGCCTCAAGGTCGTCACACGGTTCGACCTCGACACGACGGACCGGTACATACGGTGAGCCGACCCCCGACCTTTAATCCCCTCTCGGTCATTCCCTCGCGAGGGGAGACGTGACCGTAATCGACCCGACCATCGGCATCACGCTCGTCATCGTCGGCATCGTCCTGCTCGCCTTCGAGCTCGTTCACCCTGGAGCGTTGCTCCTCATACCGGGCTCTATCCTCCTCGTGGCGGGGTTCCTCTGCCTCTTCCTTCCCGACGTTCTCGTGAACAGCTTCATCGGTCCGATCGCGATCATCGTCGTCGCGATTGTGGCCGCCCTGATCGAGATCCCCTACTACCGGTGGGTCGCCCCGAACCATTGGCCGCTCAGTACCACGAGCGGTGGGCTCGTGGGGGCCGAAGGGATCGTCATCGTCCCCGTCGTCCCGAACACCCTCAAAGGGAAGGTCCGCGTCCGATCGGAGGTCTGGTCCGCGCGCGCGACCGCCGAGATCCCCGAGGGAACCCACGTGCGGGTCGTCCACGGGGAAGGCGTCTCGGTGACCGTCGTGCCGATCGAGCCTCCCAAGGCCGCCTAGTCGGGCCCCCGCCCCGACGGAAAGGGTTACACCCTCCGACGGGGTTCGCCCCCCCGTCGTCGTACCAACGCGACGCGCAACGGAGAGGTTCCGATGGATTACACGTTCGTCATAGTGGGAATCGTCCTCGCGTTCGTGATCATCCTGGTCCTGCTGACGCGGATGATCTACACGATCCAGCCGTACCAGCAGGGGATCGTCACGCTGCTCGGCTCGTACAAGCGGATGATCAACCCGGGGTTCAACCTGGTGAGCCCGCTCGCGAGCGTCCTCAAGATCGACCTCCGGACGCAGGTCCTTGAGGTCCCCCGCCAGGAAGTGATCACGAAGGACAACTCCCCGACCAACGTCGACGCCATCATCTACATCAAGGTCGTCGACGCGCCGAAGGCGATCTTCCAGGTCCAGAACTACCAGGTCGCCACGCTCGCGCTCGCCCAAACGACGCTCCGGTCGATCATCGGCGACATGGAGCTCGACGAGATCCTCTACAACCGGGAGCGGATCAACGCGCGCCTGCGCGACATCCTCGACGAAGCGACCGACAAGTGGGGCGTCCGAGTTGACGCGGTCGAGATCAAGGAGGTCGACCCGGTCGGGCCCGTCAAGACCGCGATGGAGGAGCAGACGTCCGCCGAGCGCCAGCGGCGGGCGGCGGTCCTGCGCGCGGACGGCGAGAAGCGGAGCGCCATCCTCGTCGCCGAGGGGCAGAAGCGGTCCCGCATCCTTCAGGCCGAAGGGGTCCGGCAATCCCAGATCCTCGAGGCCGAAGGGGCGCGGGTCGCGACGATCCTCGAAGGCCAGGGAGAGGCGCAGCGCCTGCGGATCCTCTCGCTCGGGGCGAGCGTCCTCGACTCGAAGGCCCTCACGGTCCTCTCGCTCGACACGGTCGCCAAGGTCGGCGACGGCCAAGCAACGAAGATCCTGTTCCCGTTCGAGTTCTCGCGCCTCGTCGAAGGTGCCTCGGAGTATCTGGGGACGGGTCGGCAGGTCCCCGACCGCAACCTGAACATGCTCGACGACCTCGAAAAGCGCGTGGGCACGATGGACGATATCCTCGGGCCGATCCCGCGGCAGGAAGAGCTCCTGACCGAGATCAAGACCATCGAGGAGGAGATCAAGGCCGAGTCGGAGGAGTCCACAGCGTTCGTCGCTCCGTTCACGGCCAAGGGGTCGAGGGCCAACGTCACCGCGGTGCTCCCGCCGGCGGACGCGATCGCCCCGCCGCCTTCCTCGCGGGCAGAACCTCCTGGGACCGCATTCCCTTCCGGGACCGCCGACTCCGCGGAGACCGCGACCTCATCGGGGCCTTCCCCGGACGATGGACGACCGGCCCGGCGTCGGGTCCCGCCCAATAGCTCGCAGAATCCGTAACCCACGGGTCACCCTCCATCGACGGAGGCGGAGAGAGACGCCGCGACCTCTCTCTCTCGTTGGGCGGTCGTAGGTCGGCCGTTCGGCCTATATGCCTCGCCAGCCCCTGACCGCTCGGGAGAACCCGATGCCCACAGTGCTCACCGAACGAACCGGAGCGGTCCTCACGATCACGATCCACCGGCCGGATCGCCTGAACGCGCTCGACCTGCCCACGATGCTCGAGCTCCGAACCGCCCTCGAAGCGGCGAGCGTGGCCCGGGACGTCCGAGCGGTCCTGCTGACTGGGGCCGGGTCGGCGTTCTGTGCGGGCGGGGATGTGGCGGCGATGGAGGCGCATCGCGCCGACGGGACGCTTCCCGACCTCTTCCATCGGCTGACGGCCGAGCAGGAACACATCGTACGGGAGATCATCGGAATGCCGAAGCCCGTGGTCGCCGCCCTTCCGGGCGTGGCGGCGGGCGGTGGCCTTTCCCTGGCCCTCGCGGCCGACTGGCGGATCGCCAGCGAGACGGCCGTCCTGGTCCCCGCCTTCCTTCAGCTCGGGACGGTCCCGGATGGCGGTCTCTCGTATTTCCTTCCCCACTTCCTCGGGGTCGGCGGAGCACAGGAGCTGCTGTTCTCGAACTCCCGGATCCCGGCGAATAGGGCCCGTGAGATGGGGCTCGTCCACGAGGTCGTCCCCGCCTCCGAGCTCCCGGCGCGCTCGCGCGCGCGAACGGAGGAGCTGGCCCAGGGACCGACCCGGGCCTACGGCTGGGTGAAGCGTCTCATGGTCGCCGCGTTCAGCGGGAGCGCGGAGGCCCAGATGGCGCTCGAGCGCCGGGGCGCCGCGGAAGCGGCCCAGGGGAACGAACTCCCGGAGGGGATCCGGGCGTTCTCCGAGAAGCGGAAGCCGAACTTCCCGCCGCCGTAGAACGGCCTCAGGCGGAAGAGCGTCGCACCCAGGCCCTCAAGAGGCTCTCTTCGAGCCGCCGCTTCACGGCGGGCCACTCGGAGTCGAGAATGCTGTAGTAGAGCGACGTCCGGTAGAAGTTGTTCCGGACGAGATGCGCCTCTCGGAGGGCCCCCTCGGGCACGCCTCCGAGCCGTTCGATCGCGGCCTGGGACCGGACGTTCCGGGCGTCCGTCTTCAGCTGCAGCCGGTGGACCTTCTCTTCCTCAAACGCGTAGCGGAGCATCAGGAGCTTCGCTTCCGAGTTGAGCGGACTGCGCCAGTACCGGGAGTCGAGCCAGGTGCCGATCTCGACCATCCGGTTCGGCCGGTCGATGTCGAGGAACCGAATGACCCCTACGAGCGAGCGCTCGGGAAGGAGGACCATCGTGAACGGTAGGACCTCTCCCGCTCCCTGGTAGCCGAGCAACTGGTCGATGAACGCCTCCATCTCGGTCGGTGTAGGGGGGTGACCCGGACCGATACGCAGGAACTGCCAGACCTCGGGGTCTCGGCCGGCCTCGGCGAGGCCCGCGGCATGGGCCCGCTCGAGCGGGACGAGCTCGAGGTAGCGGCCTCTCAGCGTGATCGGTGGGCGGAACCCATTCCCGCTCATCGTTGGGCGCCCTTCGCGGATTCCCCGGGCCGGGCCGTCGGGCCGCTCAGCTCGGGGGGGTTCCAGTCATGTGCCAGCATCGTCTCCAGCCCGTTCCGCACCTGCGCCCAGTCGGAGACGAGGATCCCGTAGGCGACCGACGAATGGAACGAGCCGTCCGACAAAAGGCGGTCGTCGCGGAACACCGCCTCCCGGACGGCTCCCAGCCGCGCGATAGCCCGCTGGGTCCGCTCATCCTTAAGGTCCGCCCGAAGGCTGACTCGGTGGACCTTCTCGGTCTCGAAGGCGTGCCGGAAGAGCAGGAACTTCGATTCCGTGTTGACCGGGGTCCTCCAGAGCACGGAGTCGAGCCAAGTACCCCCGACCTCCACCGACCGGTTGGTTCGATCGACGTGGAGGAACCGAGTCATCCCGACCGGGCGACCGTCCGCGCGGAGCACGATCGTGAACGGGAGGTCGGTGCCCGCCTTCTGCCGGTCCAGGAGGAGCGAGATCAGGCTCTCCATCTCCTCTTGGGTCTCGCCCGGTCCGGGGATCAGATACCGACGGATCTCGGGGTCCTGCGCGGCGGCCCGCAGGGCCGTCGCGTGGCCCAAAGCGAGCGGGACGAGGCGGATCCACCGTCCCTGGAGCGTCACCGGGATTCGGAAGCTCTCCATCTACGACCGAGGAGTTCGAGCCGCGCGAACGCATAACGCCGACGGCGTCCGGAGACGCGGATAACTCCGCGCTCTGCCGGTTCTCGGGTCGAGAGCCGGTTGAGGTTAAATAACGTCTGAGAGTCGGACGTCTCGCTCGCCCAGTGGGAGGAGGAGCAGTTGGACGCCGGGGTCACCACGTTCCTGGTTTTCGCGTTCATTGCCGGCGCCTTTACCGTGGGCTCGCTCGTGGCGAACCGGGTCATTGGCGCGAAGCGCCGGAGCTCCTACCTCCAGCTTACGACGTACGAGTGCGGCGAGGAACCGGAAGGGGAAGCGCAGATCGATTTCCCGACGCAGCACTACACGTTCGCCATCGTGTTCGTCTCGGTCGACGTCCTCGGCTTCCTCCTCGCGCTGTGGGGGCTCACGTTCCGAGGGGCCAATTCTGCGTGGCTCCCGGTGTTCTTCGCGGTCGCGTTCACCGGGCTCGCGATCACCGGCATCTACTACGCCCTGAGCGGCGAGAAGAGGTGGGTCGTCTGACGGCTTCCCCGGCGCAGGCCGCCCCCGCCGCCAAAACTCCCACCGGCGGGTTCTCGATCGGCGAAGAGCTCCCGATGGCGACCCAGCCCCTGGTCCCATTCGTCGAGATCGAGGCGCTCCGGGTCAAGGAGTTCATCCCCGCCGCCAAGGAGGCCTTGAGCTCCCTCATCGCGGAGCAGGGACAGGCGAAGGTCATTCGCCCCGTGTTCAACTGGGCGGGTCGGAACTCGCTCTTCCCCCTCCACTGGGGCTTGGCCTGCTGCGCGATCGAGTTCGCCGCCGCCTTCGGGGCTCGCTGGGATGCCGAGCGGTTCGGGGTCGTCGCCCGGTCCTCCCCCCGGCAGGCCGACCTCATGATCGTCAACGGGACCGTCACGTGGAAGGTCGCCCACAAGCTGATCACGCTCTACGAGCAGATGCCCGAGCCGAAGTGGGTCATCGCGATGGGGAACTGCGCCACCGGCGGCGGGCCGTTCCGCACGGCCTACTCGGTGGTCCCCGGGGTCGACAAACTCGTCCCCGTCGACGTCTACATCGCGGGTTGCCCGCCCCGCCCCGAAGCGCTGCTGGACGGGATCCTGAAACTGGAACAGCTGATTCGGGAGCGCAAGGAGTAGGCGGGTCGTCCGCCGGCACCTGGGAGCAAGCACCGATGCAACCGGACGACGTGGCACGGGTTCTGGCCCCGAAGCTCGGCGAGAACCTCTTGGGCGTCGAGCCGTTTGAGGGGATGGCCGGTCGAGTGCGGTTCCGCCGGGAGGGCGCGCTCGACCTGTTCCGGGCGGTTCGGGACGACCTCGCGTTCGCCCACCTCTCGATGGTCGGCGGGATCGACTGGGTCGACCACCGCGAGGCGTTCTACGTGGCTTGGTCGGACGTCCACCGGCAGTATGTCCTTCTCTCGACGGACGTGCCCGCGACGGACGCGCACGTGGAGACCGCCTCCGCCATCTGGCCGAGCGCGAACTGGCACGAGCGCGAGACCTGGGAGCTGGTGGGCATCACGTTCGACCACCACCCGGACCTCCGTCACCTGCTGACCCCGGAAGGGTACGCGTTCCATCCGCTGCTGCGCTCGTTCAAGATCCACGAACCGGAGGAGCTGGAGGTGAAGTCGCGCCATGTCTGAGATGTGGATCAACATGGGGCCGCAGCACCCCATGACGCACGGCCTCTGGAACCTCCGCGTCCGCATCGACGGGGAGGTGGTCCTGGACGTCGACCCCGAGATGGGCTATTTGCACCGCGGGATCGAGAAGATCAGCGAGGACCGCCACTACAACGAGGTCGTCACCCTGATGGACCGGACCTGCTACGTCGCCGGTCTCGCCTGGGAGCACCTGTACATCCTCGCGTCCGAGCAGGCGCTCCACATCACCCCTCCGGAGCGGGCGGAGTACATCCGGATGACCTGCGAGGAGTTCCAGCGGATCGGCTCCCACATCATGTGGTACGCCGCGTTCGTCAATGACATCGGTCTGATGACCCCGTTCCTCTACGGGATGCGGGACCGGGACCTCATCCTCGACCTCTACCAGAGCTTCACCGGCGCCCGCATGACCTACGAGTACATGCGGGTCGGCGGCGTCCGCAACGACCTCCCGCCCACGTTCGTCCCCCAGGCCCGCAAGGTCCTCGACTGGCTCACCGAGCGGTTCCGCGAGTACGACCAGCTCTGCCTCGGCTCCAGCATCTTCCACAAGCGGTGCGACCATCTCGGGGTGCTGAAGGCGAACGACTGCATCGCCCATGGCATCACCGGCCCTATGCTCCGCTCCGCCGGCGTGAAACGGGACCTGCGCAAGGACCGGCCGTACGCCCAGTACGCGGCGGTCGACTTCGACGTCGCGGTCGCGGATGGGGCCGACGTCACCGCCCGCTATCTCGTCCGCATGGAGGAGATGCGCCAGTCCATCCGCATCCTCCGCCAGACCATCGACTGGCTCGAACGCCACCCGGGCCCCGTCATGGCCGACCATCTTCCGCGGTGGCTCGGCGCCCCGTATGCCCCGACGGGTCGGGAAGGGTACCTCTTGAAGCGCAACTACGCGAAAGGCCTCGGGTTCTCGGCGGTCGAGGAACCGCACGGGGAAGCCCAGGCGTACGTCGTCAACGAGGGTTCAGAACATCCGTACCGGGTCAAGTTCCGCTCCCCCGTCTTCGCGAACCTGAGCGCAGCCCGGCAATACCTGGTTGGGTACCGCGTGGCGGACATCCCTCCGATCATGGGGAGCGTCGACCCCTGCATCGGAGAGGTGGACCGGTAGGGGGGAGGGACGATGTCGCAAGCCAGCCTCTACTCGGTCTCCTACGACCTTTCGAACCTGATCGCCTCGGCGCTCGGGTCGATCCTGCCGAGCGGCCCTCGGGCGTTCGTGACCAGCTCCGACGTGGTGACCGGGTTTGCGGTCCTGATCTTCGCGGTCATCATCCTCGCGGCCACGATGATCAATACGATCATGCTGATCTGGTGGGAGCGCAAGCTGCTCGGCCGGTTCATGGACCGGCGGGGGGCGATGCACGTCGGGTTCGCCGGGCTCCTCCAGAACTTCGCGGACGGGTTCAAGCTGTTCCGCAAAGACACCGTCAAGCCGAGGGACGCGGACTTCCTGGGATTCTACTTCGGCCCCACCGCATACATGGTCACGTCCCTCGCGATCTTCGGGATCCTCCCGATCTCCTCGGGATGGGATACCGGGGCGCTCCCCCTCACGCTCCTCCTCGCCCTCGCGATCTTCGCGTTCGCCCCTCTCTTCATCTTCGTCAGCGCCTGGTCGAGCAACAACAAGTACTCGCTGATGGGCGGGATGCGCTCCGCCGCCCAGATGATCGCCTACGAGGTCCCCCTCCTCCTCGCGGTCGTCGCGGTCGTGATCGTGGCGGGAAGCTTCGACCTCAACACGATCGTCTACGAACAGCAGAACTACTGGTTCGCCGGGCCGCTCATCCTCGCGCTCATCGTCTTCGTCGCGGCGATGCTGGCGGAGATGGAACGGATCCCGTTCGACCTGCCCGAAGCCGAGGCGGAGCTCGTCGAGGGGTGGAACACCGAGTACGGCGGGATGTTCTTCGCGTTCTTCATGTTCACCGACTACCTGCGGGCCCTGGTCGGCAGCGTCCTCGTCGTCCTCCTGTTCCTCGGAGGGTGGACGCTCCCGACGTGGGTGCCGAGCGTCGCGACCTCGTTCCCGCTCGCCGGCATCTTCTGGTTCATGGTGAAGACGTACCTCGTCTTCGGTCTGTTCGTATGGATCCGGGCGTCGTTGCCCCGGGTCCGGACCGACCAGCTCCTGCGGGTCGGGTGGAACCGGATGATCCCGCTCAGCCTGCTATCGGTGTTCCTGGCCGCAGTTCTCGTGACGGCGAAGTGCGTGCCGGTCTTCGGATGCCTGCCGTCCCCGGGGATCTAGGGGGGTTCGCGTGTCCGCTGAGATCACCGCCACGCAGAAACCGAACGAGAACCCCATCCTCTGGATCGCCCGCCCGATGGCGACCGCCGCCCGGCAGTTCGCGAAGAGCCTCATCCGCCCGTCGACGATCGTCTACCCGTTCGAGCGGCTCGAGGACCCGAAGTTCCGGGAGAAGGTGGCGGTCGCCTCCGGAAAGCCGATCGGGCTCGGCCAGGTCTGGGACAACTACCGTGGCGTCCACGCACTGAACATCGCGACGTGCATCAGCTGCAACCTCTGCCAGTTCTCCTGCCCGGACCTCTGCATCGAGATGGTGACGGTCCCCGGCGGGGACCCGAAGCACCCGAAGAAGTGCCCGCAGATCGACTACGGCAAGTGCAGCTACTGCGGGTTCTGCTCGGACGCGTGTCCCGAGGGGTGCCTCACCATGACCACGCGCTACGAGCTCTCCGTCACGAAGCGCTCGGACATGGTCTACTCGCCCCAGCGGATGAACGAGGTGTTCCGCGCCAAGCTCCCCATGAACCCGATCCGGCTCGCCCGGCCGGAGAACGAGGACTCGATCCTCCTCGATGTTCCGCTCTGTATCGGATGCAACGCGTGCGCCCGGGACTGCCCGACGCAGTGCATCACGATGCTCGACATCCCCAAGCCGGAGGCGAAGCCCGGCGAGAAGATCCCGAAGCGGATCTGGAAGGAGCCGGTCGTCAACGACTCGGACTGCGTCCGCTGCGGCACCTGCATCAGCGTCTGTCCCAAGGAATGCCTGTTCTGGGGGAACCGAAAGTGAGCCTGGAGGAAGTGGCGTTCCTCGTTCTCGCCGTCGTCGCCCTGATCACGGCCGTGGCCGCGCTCCTCGTCCGGGAGCTGGTGCACACGATCCTGTGGATCGCGGTCTTCTTCGTGGACATCTCCGCGATCTACTTCCTCCTCCAGGCTCCGTTCCTCGGGGTCCTGCAGCTCGGCGTCTACGCTGGAGCTGTTACCGTCCTCCTGCTGTTCGGGGTCATGCTCACGCGCAAGCGGATCTTTTCACGCGAAGCGGCGACCGGCGTCGACGCGGTTCCGCTCGCCCTCGCGCTCGTCACGTTCATCTTCGTCGTCACTTCGGTCGGGGAGCTCCCCCAGTCGAGCCAGACAATCCAGAGCTACGACCCCACGCTCCTCTCCCAGAACCTCTTCGGGGTGAACGGGCCGTGGCTCCTCCTGCTCGGCCTCCTCATGATGGGGGCGGTGGCGGGGTCGATCTACCTCGTCCGGGAGGGTCGCGAATGACCGCCCTCCCCCTCGTCGGCTTCCTCGCGCTCTCCTCCGCCCTGTTCGTCGTGGGACTCTTCGGCATCCTCACCCGGCGGAACTTCATCCTCGTCCTCATCGCCATTGAGATCGCGATGAACGCGGCAATCCTCAATTTCGTCTATTTCGGCGCCTTCTCGAGCGGGACCGGTGGCCTCACGGGGCAGGCGGTCGCGGTCGTCCTCATCGGGTTCGCCGCGACCGAGGTCGCGGTCGGGCTCGCTATCGTCCTTGCCCTCAACCGACTGAAGGGGACCATCAACGTCGCGCAAGCGACCGACCTGAAACTGTAGGAGGGAGGAACGACGAGCGTGCTGGACGGGCTGTACGGATGGGCCTTCCTGGTCCCGCTGTTCACGGCCCTCTCCTTCGTCATCGTCGGCCTCGCGGGGACCCGGATGCGCCGGCTGGAGTGGGGCGGCTGGGTCGCGGTCGCATTCGCCGGGGCCTCGATGGTGGTGGGGGTCCTCATCGGCATCGGGGAGATGGTGAACCCCGGCACCTACACGGACGTCCGGTACACCTGGCTCCATCTCGCGCCCGCTCCCGGCCCGTTCCCGAACGGCTTCTCGCTCGTGGTCGGGACCCTGGTCGACCCGATCTCCGCGTTGATGCTCATCGTCGTGACGGTCGTCGGCTTCCTCGTCATGCTGTACTCGATCGGGTACATGCACCAGGACCGGGGGCTCCCCCGCTACTACTCGGAAATCTCGCTCTTCCTCACGGCGATGAGCGGGCTCGTCCTCGCGGACAACCTGCTCGAGTTCTTCCTCTTCTGGGAGCTGGTCGGCGTCTGCTCCTACTTCCTAATCGGGTTCTACTACGAGCGGCCGAGTGCCGCGAGCGCCGCGAAGGAGGCCTTCATCGTCACCCGGGTCGGGGACATCATGTTCCTGCTCGGGATCTTCATCTATTTCTATCACTACAGCACCGTGGCCCCCGGCTGGGCGGCCAACGGCTTCCTGTTCACGAACGGCACCGCCCCCTACCTAGGGGCCGCGCTCGGGGGCAACTCCACCACCCTCACGATCGCCGGGATCATGATCCTGGGCGGCGCCGCGGGCAAGAGCGCCCAATTCCCGCTCCACGTGTGGCTCCCCGATGCGATGGAGGGCCCGACGACCGTGAGCGCCCTCATCCACGCCGCGACGATGGTCGCCGCGGGGGTCTACCTCCTCGCGGTCACGAGCCTCTTCCTCGGGTTCACCTCGACCGACCAGCTCGCGATCGTCGGGATCGGTGGCTTCACGGCGTTCTTCGCCGCGACCATGGCGGTGGTGCACCCCGACATCAAGCGGGTGATCGCCTACTCGACCATCAGCCAGCTCGGTTACATGGTCATGGCCGTCGGCGCGGGCTTCGCGATGGTCGGGCTCTTCCACCTGTTCACGCACGCGTTCTTCAAGGCCCTGCTCTTCCTCGCCGCGGGCTCGGTCATCCACGCGGTCGGGACGCAGGACCTGTTCAAGATGGGCGGGCTCCGCAAGTCGATGCGCCTCACCGCCGTGGCGTTCGCGGTGGGAGGGCTCGCCCTCGCCGGGATCCCGCCGTTCGCCGGCTTCTGGAGCAAGGACGACATCCTCTCGGCGGTCTACTCGCAGCTCGGTAGCCATCCGGCGTACTGGCCGTTCTTCCTGCTCGCGTTCGCGGCCGTGTTCCTGACGGCCTACTACATCTTCCGCGCCTGGTTCCTCGCGTTCTCGGGCGACCACGCGCGGGACCCGGGTCTCGCGCACGCCCACGAAGGACCGTGGACGATGCAGGTCCCCCTGGTCCTGCTCTCCGCCCTCGCGATCGGCGCCGGTCTCCTCGTCTTCCTGCCGGGGTTCCAATCGCTCCTCCTCTCGGGCGCCGGGGCATCGGGGATCCCGCCGGTCTACGGCACGACGGACCTCGTGATCTCCGCGGCGAGCGTCACGCTCGGCCTCGGAGGCATCGCGCTCGCCTGGCTCCTCTGGGGCAACGGTCGCGTCTACGCGCTCCCCGAGACGAGCGCGGCCCAGCCGGTCCGCCGGCTCCTCCTCAAGCGCTACTACTTCAAGATCGGCTACGACTGGATCGGGGCGAAGGGCGTCTACTCGGTCGCCCGCGCCGCCGATTTCTTCGACCGGTACGTCATCGACGGGACGGTCCATGGCTTCGAGCGGATGTTCGCGCTGTTGAGCGACCGCCTCCGGCGCATCCAGACCGGGGTCGTTTCGGACTACGCGGCCTACGTGGTGGCCGGCCTCATCGCGCTGTTCGCGATCCTCCTCATCGTAGCCCCGTACGTCGTCGCGCGGCTGGGAGGCGGCTAGATGATCCCGCTGCTCTCCGTGATCGTCGCGACCCTCGCGATCGGCACGGTCGCGACGTTCCTATCGGGCGCTCGTGCCCGGTGGGTCGCGCTCGCGACCACGGTCGTGTTCCTCGTCGAGGTCGGACTCCTCTTCCTCGCCTACCCCGGATGGCCCGGCTACAACAACGCCCTCGTCCCGGGGTTCGCGGACGGTGAGTCGTACAGCTGGATTTCCCTCGCGTGGATGCACATCAATTACACGGTCGGCGTCGACGGGATCTCGCTCGTCCTGATCCTGCTCACCGCGATCCTCCAGCTCGCGACGGTGGTCTACTCCTGGGAGGAGACGAAGCGACCCGCGGCGTACTTCGGCCTCGTCCTCCTCACCTGTCTCGGCTGCTTCGGGGTGTTCATCGCGCTCGACGTGCTCCTGTTCTTCCTCTTCTGGGAGGCCGTCCTCGTCCCGATGTTCTTCCTCATCGGGTACTGGGGAGGACCCCAGCGCCGGTACGCCGCGTTGAAGTTCTTCGTCTACACGCACGTCGCGTCGATCGTCATGCTGGTCGGTCTGCTCGCGCTCGTCTTCTACTCGGGCGCGGCGTCGTTCGACTTCTCCGCCATCTACGCGTCCGCGCGGGGCCTCTCGGGCGTCGTGCAATCGTTCCTGTTCCTCGCCCTCTTCTTCGGGTTCGGGGTCAAGTTCCCGATCGTACCGTTCCACACCTGGCTGCCCGACGCCCACGTGGAGGCCCCGACCGGGGGCTCCGTGCTGCTCGCCGGCCTGCTCCTGAAGCTCGGAGGGTACGGGCTGATCCGCTGGGCCGTCGAGCTGCTCCCGAGCGGCCTCCACACCATGCAACCGGTCCTCTACGTCGTGGCGTTCGTCTCCATCGTCTGGGGGTCGGTCCTATCACTCTCGCAGCGGGACATGAAGCGCCTGGTCGCGTACTCCTCCATCAATCACATGGGGATCGTGCTGCTCGCGATCGCGCTCGACTCCTCCCTCGGCCTGCTCGCGGCGGTCCTCCTGATGTTCGCGCACGGAATCGTGAGCGCGCTCCTCTTCATGGCGTCGGGGAGCGTCCACCACACGTTCGGGACCCGCGACATCGCGTCGATCGGCGGCATCACGCCGACCACGCCGACCCTGTCGACCCTCATCATGGTGGGGTCGCTCGCCTCCCTCGGCCTTCCCGCGCTCATCAGCTTCCCGGCGGAGTTCACGGCGCTCCTCGCCACCTGGAACACCCTCGCCTACTGGGTCTTCGTGCCGCTGATCATCCTGGTCGTCACAGCCGCGTTCTACCTGTGGATGATGCAGCGGATGCTCTTCGGACCCGCGCGGGGGGTCCCACTCACCGCCCACGACGTGCCCTGGTACGAGGGGGCCGGGATGGCGATCCTCGTCGTCTGTGCCGTCCTGTTCGGGATCCTGCCCGGCCTATTGGTGAACGTGATCACGAGCTCGCCGATCCACGGATTCCCGGGGACCTAGGACCATGGACCTCGCTTCGTTCGCCGGACCGTTCCTCCCCGAGATCCTGCTGCTCGCCGGGACGCTGCTCATCTTCCTGCTCGACGTCCTCGGCGTCCGGCGTATCGAGGTCACGGGCGGGGTGGCAGTTGGGGCGACGGCGCTCGCCCTCCTGTTCGTGGTCGCCGACCTCGGCTTCGCCCCGTTCGCCGGGCTCGCGACCGTCCCGAGCGGCCAGATCGACGCGGTGGTCGCCTCCGGGGCGACGCCGCTCTACGCGTTCACCTCCTTCGGCTTCGTCTTCCAGGGGATCTTCCTCCTCGCCGCCTTCCTGGTCGCTCTCGCCTCGATGAGCCGGCCCTCGAAGGAGCGCGGCGCCCCGATCTTCTACGGGCTCCTCCTGCTCGCGACCCTCGGGACACTCCTCGCCACGATCGCCTCCGACCTGATCTTCCTCCTCCTCGCGGTCGAGGTCACGAGCATCTCGACGTACCTGCTCGTCGCCTACCCTCGGAAGGACGTACGTTCGCTCGAGGCCGCGATGAAGTTCTACATCATCGGCGCCCTCTCCACGACGCTCTCGTTCTTCGGGGCCTCGCTCCTCTACGGGGCGTACGGGACGACCAACCTCTACGCGATCCGAGCGGTCGCGAGGTCGGTCGGCCACCCGGTCCTCGTCCTGATCGGCTACGGGTTCCTGATCGCAGGGCTCTCGTTCAAGGCGACCCTCGTCCCGTTCCACGCCTGGGCCGTGGACGTCTACGACGGGGCCCCCAGCGACGTCACCGCGTTCCTCGCGGGCGGTTCGAAGAAGGTCGGCCTGTTCGCGTTCTTCCTCGTCTTCCTGGGGCCGGTGCTGTTCGTCGCACCCGGCGCGGGAGGGAGCCCGTTCTCGGGCGGGACGCTCAACCTCGGCCCCGTCATCCAGGTCACGCTCGCGGTCCTCGCGGTGATGACGATGACGGTGGGCAACGTGCTCGCGCTCCTCCAGCGCGAGATGAAGCGGATGCTCGCCTACTCCTCCATCAGCCAAGCCGGATACATGCTGATCGGGATCGTGATCGGCACGTCGCCGGCGCTCACCGGCGCGACGATGCAGATGTTCGCCAACGTCTTCATGAAGACCGGGACCTTCCTCGTGGTAGCCGGCGTCACCGCGCTCGGGATCGGTCCCCTCATCGACGACTGGAAGGGCGTGGGAGCCCGCCGGCCGCTCCTCGGCGTCGCCTTCGGCCTCATGCTGTTCTCGCTCGCGGGCGTTCCGCTGACGGTCGGGTTCGTCTCGAAGTTCGTCCTGTTCAGCTCCGCGGTCCAGGCTCAAGGGTACTTCGTCTGGCTCGCGGTCGCCGGTCTCCTCAACAGCGCGCTTTCGGTCTTCTACTACGCCCGCGTGCTGAAGGTGATGTTCTTCGACCAGCCTCCGGAACCGAGCGCGCTCCCGACGGGGGCGGTGGCGGAAGGTTCGGCGCCGCCTCTCCTCCCTGCGGGCGGTCTCGGATACGGGCGGGCAGTCGCGATCGGGCTCATCGCCGTGGCCGTCGTGGCGATTGGGATCTACCCGCAGCCGGTCCTGGGCGCGATCTCTAACGCGGCCCAGCACTTCCTCCACGTAGGGGCGTGACCAAAGGCGTGGACCGCTACGACGTGGTCGTCGTCGGCGCGGGTCCCGCGGGGTCGCTCGCGGCCCAGGCCGCCGCCGAGGGGGGCGCGACGACCCTGCTCCTCGACCACCGGCCCGAGCTCGGGCACCCGGTCCAGTGCGGGGAGTTCGTGCCGGCGGCGCATGAGCTCGCCGACCTGTTCGGATGCCGTGAGCTGATCGCGCACGCCTACGACATCCCGCAGACGACCATCCTCCGGGAGACCCGCCAGATGGCGTGCATCTCCCCGTACGGCCACGTCTTCCGCTTCCCGCTCGCCGGGTGCACCGTCTCCCGCCGCGCGTTCGACAAGGCGCTCGCGTTCCGGGCCGAGGGCGCGGGCGCCGAGCTGAGGTTCCCCCTCGGCGTCACCGGGGTCCGCGACGACGTGGTGGAGACGGCGGGCGGGGGACGCTTTCGCGCGAAGGTCGTCGTGGGGGCCGACGGGCCGATCTCCACCGTTGGACGGTCGGTGGGGTTCGCCCCCTCTCGGGAGCTCTTCCGGATGATCACGGCGACCGTGGACGGTCCCCTCGACGACGAGATCGACATCTTCTTCGGCCATGTCGCCCCGGGCGGCTACGCGTGGCGGTTCCCGCGCTCGCACGACGCGAACGTGGGGTTGGGCGTGGCCAAGCTCCCTCCCGGGACCTCGCTCAGCGGGCTCCTCGACCGGTTCCTCGCCGACGCGGGCCTGGGCCCCGGGCGCGCGAAGACCGCCTGGTGGGTCCCCCTAGGCCCGCCCCCTGATAGCCTCGTCCGGGGACGCGCCCTCTTCGCGGGGGACGCCGCGAACCTCGTGATGGCGACGAACGGGGGCGGCATCCCAACGGCGATGCTGAGCGGGTGGCTCGCCGGCACGGCGGCGGCCCGTCACGTCCGCACCGGCGCGCCGCTGGCCGAGTACGATACGGCCTGGCGAGAAGCGCTTTATGCGCCCCTCGAACGGGCGGCCCGGATCCAGCGGACGACCGAGCGGTTCGCCCGCCCGGACCTTCTCTTGGCCCTAGGCATGCGATATATCGGGGTGTCGGGTCTAGATGCTATGATGCGGCTGCGTTGGCCCCCTCGCCTCGGGAGGAACTCCTGACGACCTCCGGCGGCGACGACCCGATGGAGCCGTCGCTCGAGGCGCTGGTCACCCAGACCTTGGGTACGGAGACCGCGCTCGAGCTCTCCCCGCTCCTCCCCGTCCTCGTCCGGGACCTCTCGGACATCGACTGGCGGTTGAACCAGGTCCTCGGGTCGACGTTCGCGAAGCTCACCGAGGCGGCCCGGTACGCCGTGTCGATGGGGGGAAAGCGGGTCCGCCCGCTCCTCATGGCTGCCGTGTTCCGCTCGCTTGGGGCGACCTCGACCCGGCCGATCCACTCCCTCGCGGCCGCCTTCCAGCTGATCCACACGGCGACGCTCGTCCACGACGACGTCATCGACCACGCCGAGACGCGGCGCGGCCGACCGTCGATGCCGCGCGCCTTCGGCGTGCCGCTCGCGATCGTGGGCGGGGACTATCTGTTCGTTCGGGCGTTCGAGCTCGCGGCCGAGTACCCGAAGTCGATCATCCTGCGCTGCGGCGAAGCGTGCGCCGACCTGGTCGAGGGCGAGGTGCTGCAGGACGCGAGCCGGTTCGACCTTTCCTCGGGTCGGGAGCACTACTTCCGCGTGGTCGAGCGCAAGACCGCAGCGATCATCGGGGCCGCGCTGGCCTCCGTCGCCGAGATCGCGGAGGTGCCCCCCGCGACCGTGGACGCTCTCCAGTCGTACGGCAAGGCCCTCGGGATCGCCTTCCAGATCCGGGACGACCTCCTGGACGTCTACGGGGACCCCGACCTCCTCGGAAAGCCGCTCTACACCGACCTGCGCGAAGGGAACCCGACCGTGGTCTCGCTCGAGACGTACGCGCGGCTCGACCCCCGGCATCGGGCTGAGTTCGAGGAGCTGTTCCAGCACCGCCGCAAGCGCACGAAGCACCTGCTGCGCCTGCGCGAGCTTACCGACCTCGCGGGGACGGATGCCGTGGTCTCTCGGGAGTCGATGGAATGGGCGGACCGGGCGATCCGCGCGCTCGAGCCCGTGCCGGACGGACCGTATCGCCACCTTCTCGAGCGACTCGCGCACGGGGCCGTCGAGCGACGGTTCTAGCGCGGCGTTTCGAGCGAAAGGTACATCTTCCCCGTTCGGGCTCGACCGCTCTGAGGGAGGTCCGAAATGGGCGGTTCTTCGACGGTCTCCGCCGGCGCGGCCACCTCCTCGTCGAACTCCGGCGTGGAGTTCGGTCACCTCCCCCCCGCATGGGAGCCGACCCCGGTGCGACCTCACCTGCCGATCGGCGTCGGGGTCATTTCCGTGCTGATCGCCGCGTTCGGGATTGTAATCCTCCTCGCAGGGCTCCTCTTCCTCCTCGCCACGATCCCGTTCAACGTCGTCTCCCCGTCGCTCGAGATCTTCCCCACGATCGACCTGTACGGGGCCGCGATCCTCGCGATCCTCGGGGCGGCGCTCATCGGCATCGCCACGTCGCTCTGGCGCCAGGAGACCTGGGCGCTCTGGACCACCCTGGTCCTGGTCTTCGCCACCGCGGCGTATCTGTTCTTCACGGACTACATCACGGTCCTCTTCCTCGTCTTCGTGGTCCTGTTCCTCTACCTCATCTCCGTGCGTCGCTACTTCTACTGATGCGGATCCTGCTCGCGCAGCTCGCTCCGGTACCGGGCGACCTCGGCCGCAACGCCGACCGGCTCGCTTCCGCGGTCCGTGCCGCGGCGTGCGACCTCGCGGTATTCCCGGAGCTCTACCTCTCGGGGTACCGCATCGGGGACCGGTTCCACCAGCTCGCGCTGAAGGAGGGGGACGAGGCCCTCGCCTCTCTCCGCCGAATCGCCCGGGAGTCGGGAGCGACGCTCATTCTCGGAGCTCCGTTCGGGTCCACCGAGCGGGGGGGCGAGGTCCACAACGCCGCGCTCGCGGTCACCCCCGCGGGAGAGCTCCGGGTCCAGGCGAAGCGATACCTACCGAACTTCGGACCGTTCGAGGAGGGGGTCCCGTTCACCCCGACCGACCGGAGCGTCCCGGTCCACCTCGCGGGGGCCTCGGTCGGGGTTGAGATCTGCTACGACGTGTTCTTCCCGGAGGTCTCGCGCCAGCTCGCGCTGGCAGGGGCCGAACTCCTCGTGAACGTCTCGGCCGCGCCGGTCACCAGCGGCCGGCTGTTCGCGCGGCTGCTTGCGGCCCGGGCGATCGAGAACGCGATGCCGGTCGTCTACGTGAATCGAGTGGGGGTCGAGGACGGGGTCGTCTTCGGCGGCGGGTCGGGGGCGTGGGACCCCCGTGGCGAACCGATGCCGACCACCCCCGTGGCGTTCGCTCCTGCCGAGCCCGAGGAATCGCTCTCGCTCGTCGAGGTCGATCTCGCCGAGGCCGCTCGCTGGCGGCCGTTCCGGCCTGTGCTGCGGGACGTGGCGGGGCGGCCGGGCCCATCCGCGGCCGGCCCGACATCTTCCGAGACCCATTCGATTCCAACGCGGCCCTTATAGGGGAGCCGGACCCCGGGAAGGACGGTGTCGCCGCCCCCGACGATCGCCCAGCAGCTCGCAGCCAAGCAACGCGAGATATCGGTCGCCGAGTTCTTCGAGCGCAACCGCCAGATCCTCGGGTTCGACAACCCCCAGCGGGCTCTCCTCACGACGGTGAAAGAGGGCGTCGACAACAGTTTGGATGCCAGCGATGAGGCGCGGATCCTCCCCGACGTGCTCGTGGAGATCTCGAAGGAGACGGACGACCGCCTTCGCGTCGCGGTGACCGACACCGGTCCGGGGATCCTGCGTCGCGAGATCCCGAACGTGTTTGCCCGGCTCCTCTACGGCTCGCGCTTCCATTCCAACCGCCAGGCCCGCGGCCAGCAGGGGATCGGGATCTCCGCGGCCGTGCTGTACGCCAACCTCACGACTGCGCGGCCGGCGCGGGTTACGTCAAAGGTGGAGGAGGAGGAGGCCGCGCACGTCCTCGAGCTCGTCATCGACACGCAGAAGAACCAGCCGAGGGTGGTCTCCGAGGACGTCACGCTGTGGGACTCCCCCCACGGCACGCGGGTCGAGCTCGTCCTGAAGGCGCGGTACGTCCGGGGTCGCCAGTCGCCCTACGAGTACCTCCGGGGGACCGCGATCGTCAACCCGCACGCGCGCATCGTCCTCGTGGAGCCTGACGGTACCCGGGTCACGTTCGAGCGGGCAAGCACCGACCTCCCTCCGATCGCGAAGGAGACCCTTCCTCACCCGTACGGCCTCGAGCTCGGCGAGCTCGGTTACCTCCTCAAGGCCTCCAAGCGCAGCGGTCTCGCCGATTTCCTGACGAAGGACCTCCAGGGGGTGAGCGCGCGAGCGGCGAGGGAGCTCCTCGCCGCCGCGAAGCTGACGCCCGGCGCTCCTCCCGTCTCGGTATCGGGAGACGAGCAGGACCGGCTGCTCCATGCGCTCCATGAGGCGCCGCTCATTGCCCCGTCCCCCGAGGGGCTCTCCCCGATCGGCTCCATGCTCATCAAGCGCGGGCTTCGGAACGTGTTGGGGGAGCTGCGGCCCGAGTTCTACTGCCCTCCGGTGAGCCGACCGCCGAAGGTCCACGCCGGCTTTCCCTTCATGGTCGAGGTCGGGCTGGTCTACGGAGGGGGTCTCCCCGCCGACCAGCCGATCCAGATCCTCCGGTTCGCGAACCGCGTGCCGCTCCTCTTCCAGCAAGGGGCGTGTGCGATCACGAACGCGATCGCCAACCTCGACTGGCGGCGCTACGGCCTCGAGCAGAAGGGGGGGTCGGGGGTGCCGACCGGTCCGGCCCTCGTCCTCGTGCACGTCGCCTCGACGAAGGTGCCGTTCACGAACGAGGCCAAGGAGGCCGTCGCCGAGGACCCTGAGATCGACAAGGAGCTGACGCTCGCGCTCCAGGCCGCGGCCCGTCACCTGCGCACCCACATCTCCCGCAAGAGCCGACGCGATTTCGCGAGCGAGAAGTTCGCCATCATCCAGAGGATCCTCCCGAAGCTCGCGGAGAAGACGAGCCACCTCGTCGGGAAGGCGGTACCGGACCTCACCCCGGTCGTCACGCGCATCATGGACATCGTGAACGTCGAGGTCCCGTTCGAGTCCGACAAGGACGGGGTCCGCGCGAAGGTGGAGATCACGAACTACACTCCCCGTCCCCGCGTGCTCGAGCTGTTCGTCGAGATCCCGCCCGACGTCTTCCCCCTCGCCTCGTTCGACCCCTCCCCGGATGGGATGGAGGCGGCGCTGGGGCGGGCGTGGTGGACGCTGCCGAAGCTCGCGCCGAACGGCCGGACCGCGCTCGCGTTCTCCTTCCCGCCCAAGACGGACGTGGAGGCGAACGACCTGGATTGGTACGTGGCGGGGATCGACGAGGCGCACATCCTCGGGGCGGAGCCGCTCCCCGGGGACTGGGACGTCCGGCTCCCCCGCACGATCGTCGAGGCGGCGGAAGCAGCCGCGGCGGACGCCGCGGCGAACGGAGCGACCGGGGAGGAGGAGGTGGATTACGATGCCGCCGAAGCGAGCGCGCACGCCAGCGAAGAAGAGTGACGACGAGCCGGTGAAGGTCCGCGCGGACGCGCTCGCGCCCACCCTCGGCCTCGCGGAGCAGATCTACGAGCAGCTCGACCGGGGCGAGATCCCCCGGATGCGGCTTCCCTTGCGGACGAAGCAGAACATCGCCTTCCAGCCCCGGGACGGGGTCTGGAAGCTCGGCCGCGCGATGGGCACGAGGAGCGCCCGGAAGCTCGATGGGGCGCTCATGCTGCTGCGGACGTTCTACCTGGTCGATTTCATCAACGAGATGGCCCGCGAGGGAAAGACCTCGACCCTGCGGGAGCTCTACTACATCAGCGAGGCATGGGAGGACGCTAAGTTCCACGGCGAGGACGAGTCGAACCTCCTGATCGAGGACCTCGAGGTGATGTGCGAGCGGCTGCGCGAGGACTTCCGCCTGCACCCCGAGGAGAACGGGGCGTCCGTCATCGGCGACCTCACGATCAAGGAGCGGAACCGCAAGGGCGTCGTGAAGAAGATCAACTGCCGCGACGACGTCGGCGACGGGGGCTACTCCCTGCCGTTCAACGTCGAGAAGGAGAAGATCGAGTTCGTCGGCACGAGCGCGAAGTTCCTCATTGCCATCGAGTGCGGCGGCATGGTCGACCGTCTCGCGGAGAACGGGTTCGACGAGCAGCACGACGCGATCCTCCTCCACCTGAAAGGGCAGCCGGCCCGCTCGACGCGCCGCTTCCTTCGACGCGCGTCCGAGGAGCTGAAGCTCCCCGTGGTCGTCTTCACCGACGGCGACCCCTGGTCGTTCCGGATTTTCGCCTCCGTCGCCTACGGAGCGATCAAGACCGCGCACCTCTCGAGCTATCTCGCCACCCCGTCAGCGGAGTTTCTCGGCGTGACCGCGTCCGACATCGAGAACTACGACCTCCCGCATGACAAGCTCTCCGAGCAGGACATCCGGGCGCTGCAGGCCGAGCTTACCGACCCGCGGTTCGGCACAGCCGACTGGCGCGCGGAGATCGAACTGATGCTCAAAAACGGGAAGAAGGCGGAGCAGCAATCGCTCGCGAAATACGGCCTCAACTACGTGACCGAGCACTACCTTCCCGAGAAGCTAACCGAGATGGGGGTCCTCTGACGGACCGGCCGGGGCCCCCACCTCTCCGCCGATAGGTTTTAGAGGGAAATCGCCGGTCCGCCGCGCATGGCGTGGAGCTCGGGCCAGAAGTACCTCGCGGAGTTCGTGGGAACGATGGGACTGCTCCTCGCGGTCGGCGGGGCGGCGGTCTTCAGTCTGGGTGAATTGGACCTCACTCGGGTTGTGCTGGTCAGTCTGTCCGTGGGATTCGGGCTAATCGGATTGATCTATGCGCTCGGCGACATTTCGGGAGGTCACTTCAACCCGGCCGTCACCGTCGGGATGTTCGCCGCTGGACGGTTCCCGGGACGGGATGTGATCCCCTACATTCTCGCTCAGGTCGCGGGAGGCATCCTCGGGATGGGCATCATCGCGGGCATCGCGTACGGCAACCCCTCGACCTTCTCCAACGTTCAAGCCCACGCCCTGGGCTCCCAGTGCTATTCCGCCGGCTCGACCATCTGTGGGGGCTTCAACCTCAGCGCGGTCTTCCTCATCGAGGTCGCCTTCACCTTCTTCCTCGTCTTCGTGATCCTCTTCTCGACCCGGGCCTCGGCCTCTGCGAAGAGCCTCGCCCCGATCGGAATCGGGCTCACCCTCCTCATGGCAAACCTGGTCGCGATCCCCGTCGATGGAGCATCGATCAACCCCGCCCGCAGCTTTGCCCCTGCCGTCCTCTCCTCGATGTGGTCGAGCGGCAACTGGGCGATCGGCCAGGACTGGATCTTCTGGGTCGCTCCCATCGTGGGCGGACTCTTCGCCGCGCTCGTGGACCGCGCGCTGCGGAACAAGGTCCCGTAGAGCGGCAGCCCTTCTGCGGTCAGGGCCCGACGATCCGGGCGAGCCCCGCCGGCGAAAGGAGCTCGTTCTCGAGCTCCTCCGGCGCGTAGACGAAGACCCCTCCGGGTCCCGACGCCCGCCGCCAGTCGATCCCCTGCTCCGAGAACTCCGAGGCGTCGGCGCGAACCTCGGTCACCGCCTCCGTGAGGCGGTGCGGGACGGTCGACCCGTCCCGGGCGAGGAGGAGGAGGTCGTTCGGCTCGTCGTTAACGACCCAGGCCCGGGGGGCCACGACCCGCAGGTGGACCAGGCGGGGCCGGAACTGGCTCTCGCTCTCGGTCTCGGTCCGCGAGAAGACCGCGTACTCGGTGCCGCCGAGCTCGACCATCCGATCGAACTGGAAGGAGCGTTGTCGGAACTCGAGGACGTTGATCTCGAGGTCGCTCAGGTCGAGCACGGGTGCGTCACGGAACGCCGCCAAATAACGATGGGCAACGGCCCGCGCAGCGTCCCGGGGCCTTCGCATCGGCGGGATAGGGGGCGGACCGGTCCCACCGGGACCTCTCCTGGACCGCCGGCGGGAGCGGCCCGCCGCTGGCAACCCTAATAAACGGTCGCCCGTACCGCCGCGCGTCCGGACTGAGAGGGAATGAAACGTTCTTCACGCGTCTGGAAGAAGCGCGGCCACATGCGGTGGAAGTGGCGCAAGAAGCGGATGCGCCGGCGCATGAGGGCCCAGAAGATGCGAAAGCAGTAACGGACCCGGGGTTCCGGGTCCGAACCCCTTCTCGCGCCTACCAGGTCGCTCGCTCCAGCCGGCGGGCCTGCTTGGTCGATTTCTTCCACTCCCGGTAGTGGTCCCGGCAGAGCGGAGCTCGGCGCCCCTTTTCGGGGAGGCTCGAGAACGCTTTCCGGGCCTCGGTGAGCGACAGGTGGCGGACCGACGGGGCCCCGCATCCGGGCACCAGGCACGGTTCGCTCTCCTCGCCAGCGGGAGGCGGATTAGCCCCGGCCGTCATCGACGTGCGCTCCGGACGGCTTCGCTCACCATCGAGGGAATCTCATACGGGAGGCGGGCCACGTGGGCCCCGGCAGCTTCCAGGGCCGCGACCTTCGTCTGCGCCGTGCCCTTGCCCCGGGTGATGATCGCCCCGGCGTGCCCCATCCGCTTCCCCGGCGGGGCGCTCCTTCCCGCGATGTACGCCACGACGGGCTTCGTGAAATGGTGGCGGATGTACTCGGCGGCGTCCTCCTCGGCCGTTCCGCCGATCTCCCCGACCATCACGAGGGCGTCCGTCTCGGCGTCGGCCTCGAAGAGGGGCAGGGCGTCGACGAACGAGGTCCCGACGACCGGGTCGCCCCCCAGGCCGATGCAGGTGGATTGGCCGAGGCCCGTTTCCTTGATCCCGTTGACGATCTCGTAGGTCAGGGTACCGCTCCGCGAGATGACGCCGACGCGGCCGGGACGGAAGACGACGTTCGGGATGATCCCGACCTTCGCGACCCCAGGGGCCGCGATCCCCGGGCAGTTCGGGCCGATGATGCGGACCCCCTTCGACCGGGCGTAGTGGTACATCACGAGCATGTCGTGGAACGGGATGTGCTCGGTGACGACCACGGATAGGCGTATGCCCGCGTCCACGGCCTCGAGCAGCGCATCGCGCGCGTAGGGTGCTGGCACGAAGATGGTGGAGGCGTTCGCGTGGGTCGCCTCGACCGCCTCACGGACCGAATCGAAGACCGGGACCCCTTCCACGTCCGTCCCCGCCTTCCCGGGGGTGACCCCAGCGACGACGGCGGTGCCGAACAGCCGCATCTCCCGGGCGTGGACCGTGCCCTGGTGGCCGGTGATCCCCTGTACGACCACCCGCGTGTCGCGGTCGACGAGGACGCTCATCGCGACCCCCGTGCGGCATCGACGGCGGCCTGAGCAGAGGCGCGCAGGTCCGAGACCGACGTGACCCCTCCCGAACGGAGGATCTCGATCCCTTCTGCCTCGTTGTTGCCGCGAATCCTCGCGACCAGCGGGAACCGCTCGTTCGCGGGCACCTGACGCAACGCCTCGACCAGTCCCTTCGCGACCGAGTCGCAACGAGTGACCCCACCGAAGATGTTGAGAAAGACGGCGGCCGGCTTCGCCCGGGCCATCAAGAGGAACGCTTCGGTCACCTTCTTCGGGTCGTCGGTGCCCCCCAGGTCGAGGAACACGCCGGGGGCGCCGCCGAGCTCCTTCAGGACGTCCAGGGTCGCCATCGTCAGGCCCGCGCCGTTCGCGATCACCCCGATGTTCCCGTCCAGCTGGACGAACGCGATGTCCTTCTCCCGGGCGATCTCCTCGAGCTCCGTGAGGTCCCCTCGGACCTCGGCGTACTCGGGGTGACGGAACCCCGCATCGTCCTCGATGATCACCTTCGCGTCCAGCGCGACCAGGCCGTCGCCGACGACGGCAAGTGGGTTGATCTCGACCAGCTCGGCGTCCTCCTGCTGGAAGACCTTCCAGAGAGCTTCGAGGAGGCGGTCCAGCGACTTGGCCTGCGTTCCCGTTAGCCCGAGGATCTTGGCGACGCGCCGCTTCTCGTAGCTCGTGAGGCCGGGGAACGGGTCGACCGTCTGACGGTCGATCTCGGTGTCGGGGACCGACTCGATCTCGACACCGCCCCGGGCGCTCGCGATGAGCAACGGCAGCCGTTGCGTGCGGTCGAGGGTCATCGACAGGTACAGCTCCCGACCGATCGTCAGTTTCTCCTCGAGCAGGAGCTCGCGGACCTTCTCGCCCTTGAACTCGAGCCCCAGGATGGCCGTGGCGGCCGCGCGCGTTTCTTCCGGGGTGCTCGCGAACCGGACCGCGCCACCCTTACCACGGCCGCCGGCCAGCACCTGGGCCTTGACGACACACGGGAGCGGGACTTTTCCCCCCCGGACCAGCGACTCGGCTTCGGCCGGAGATCGGGCGACCTCGCCACGGGGGAGCGGCACTCCGTACCTCCGGAAGACGTTCTTCCCTTGCCACTCGGCAAGCTTGACCATGGTGATCCTCGGCGCGCGCATGGGGTCGGTCTATTAAGGGCGGCGGTCGGCGAGGGTGGAGGGCCTGGGCTCGGAGCCCCCCAGCGTGCTCGCGGAGCGGATTACCGGCCGTCAGGAACATTCGCCGCCGGCTAACGGTGGGAGTTAAGTACTATCACATCCCGAACGGCCGACCCGTCCGATGGCGAACTTCCCGGAGCTCGTGGCCCTCTCGACGGTGATGGGTCTCTCCATCCTCCTCTCGTTGCCTATCATCCTCCGCAAGAGGATGGCCTCACGGACGATCACGCTGCTCAACTCGGCGGCGATCGGGATCCTGATCTTCCTGCTCGCGGACATCTTCGCCGATGCGGCCCCGGTCATCTACTCGAGCTCCTCGAACACCTTCGTCGCGGACCCGACCTACGCGGTCGCCTTCCTCGTCGCGGTTCTCGGCTGCTATCTCGTCCTGTTCGCGACCGAGCACCGCTCTCGGGGCACGAAGGCCACACCGATGTCGCTCGCGCTGATCGTGGCGTTGGCGATCGGCTTCCAGAACCTGACCGAGGGCCTCGTCTTCGGGGCCTCCTGGGCGCTCGGCACGGTCGGCCTCTCGATGGTCGTGTTCGTCGGGTTCTTCCTTCAGAACGTCACCGAGGGTTTCCCGATCGCCGCACCGCTGCTCAGTCAATCCGACCGACGCGTGGGCGTGCTCACGACGTTCTTCCTCATCGGGGGTCTGCCGACGATCGTTGGGGGGGTGGCCGGGTTCTTCTACAGCAGCACGCTGTTCGACCTCGTCTTCGATGCCCTGGCGATCGGGGCCATCCTGTACTCCATCCTACCGATGCTTCGAACGGCCTTCCGGCCGGCCGAACCTCCCCAGGCGACCTACACCAAGCTGCGGCTGACCTACCTCGGCGTCCTGCTCGGCTTCCTGGTCGGGTTCCTCGTGAACGCGATCTAGGGTAAGGCAAGCCGTCGGGAGGACCAGCGGCCGCTCGCCCCGGCCCGCGCTCAATGGACCCGAGACCGGTGGCGCCCAGCGCGCCGGGCGTGGCCCGCCGGAGGCGCTAGAGGCGCCGGACTCGCTGAGAGGTTCACGAGGTCCCGCCCGATGTCGTCGAGCAGCTTGCCCGCAAAGTCGGCCTTGGGTCCGCGGATCCAGTGGCGACCTCCCGAAGGGGGCAGCACGAGGGCGTTCGTCTGGGTGGAACCCATCGTAGCGACGTCGTTCGCGACCACCCAGTCCGCGCCGGTCTCTCGGGCGAGGCGGCGGGCCTCCTCCTCGAGCTCGGTCGGGGCCATCCCGGCCTCCAGCTTGAACGCGACCAGGCGGGCGGGAGGCGAAGCCATCCGGCGGAGCTCGGGCAGCACCTTCGGGGCTCGACGAAGCGTGAGGGTCAGGCTCTCGTGCTCGCGGGACGGGATCTTTCCCGGCCGACGCGCCAAGGTGAAGTCCGAGAGCGCGGCCGGAACGATGACCGCCGCGGCCTCTCCGAGCTCGGAATGGCGGCGACCCGCGAGCGCGAGCAGGTCCTCGACCCCGCGCCACGGGGTCATGGGTATCCACGACGGGACCGGCACTTGAAGGGCCCCCGCCCAGAGCTCCACCTCGGCCCCCCGATAGTAGGCCTGGTTCGCCAGCGCGAGGGCGGTCGTCCCCGAGCTTTCGTTCGTCACCGAACGGACCTCGTCGATCGCCTCACGCGCGGCGCCTCCGATGACGATCACGCGGCGCCCCGCCCACGGGCCCGAGCCGAGGCGGTGCAGCACCGCCGCCGCCACCTCCTCCGGCGAGGCAATCTTGTCCTCGCCCTCGACAGACGTGCCGGGAACAATCCCGACTCCCCAGGTGCGGAGCTTCTCGAGATTCTCCTTCACCGCCGGATTCACGCCCATGTGGCTGTGCATCGCCGGAGCGAGCAGCATCGGTACGCCTCCGCCGAGCGCCACCGAGGCGCAAGAAGTGACCGGGGTGTCATCGATCCCGTGAGCTACCTTCGAGATCGTGTTCGCCGTGGCGGGGGCAATCAGGTAGAGGTCCGCCCGGCCTGGCCCAGGCCCGAGAAGCGTGACATGCTCGACGTTCCCCGTCAGCTGCGTGATGGGGGGATGACCGGTCGCGAACTCGAGGGTCTCGGGGGTGACCAGGCGCATCGCCTCGGGGCTCATCACGGCCTGGACGTCGGCGCCGTGCCGGATCAGCTCCCGGATCACTTTCGGGAGCTCGATAGCGGCGATCGAGCCTGAGACCCCGATCACGATCCGGCGCCCGGCGAGCAGCTGGCTCGAGCGGCCTCGGATGACGTGGCTCGGATGCATGGAAATCCTGGCGGGGATCGCCCCTCGGACGTGAGGCGCGCCGCGCTATTAGCCCGACCGTTCGCTCATCATCTTAAAGAGGCCGCCGGGCTGGCCGGCGCGATGGCGGGTCGCGAGTCCACGCCTCACGGGAACGACCCCCGGCCCGACGACACCTCTGACGGTATCGCCCTCCCGATGGTGTCGGCGACGAGCCAGTTCGCCGAGGTCTCGCGACCGGTCCGCGGACCGCGCGAGGTTGTCGTGCCCCGCGCCGTGGACCGGGGTGTCGTGGTCTTCGACCTCGACGGGACGATCCTCGACGACATCGCTCTCATCAGCCTCGTCGCGGCCAACGTGATGGCCCGCGCGTTCGGCACTCCCGAGGAGGAGGCTCGGGTCCACTACCTTGCTACGACCGGCATGCCGTTCGAGGCGCAGTTGGCCCAGCTCTACCCTCAGGCGCCCCCCGCTCTGCGGGCGAGCACGGCCCGGACGTTCCACCAGCGCAAGGTCACCGAAGCGTACAGCAAGGCCAAGCCGTTCCCCGAGGTCCCGAAGCTGCTGAACACGCTGGACCGCGAGCGTTGGACGCTCGCGATCGCCACCGGAACGGAGACCGAGATGGCTGACCTTGTCCTCGAGCGGGAAGGCCTGCGGTTCTGGTTCGACGAGGTCCTGGGGTCGGGCGACGGGACCAAGCGTGAGCACCTCACCGAGTACCGTCGGCGGTACCCGGGGGTCCCGATGTTCCTCGTCGGAGACTCCCGATTCGACATGGAGGCGGCGCTCTCGGTGTCCGGCGTGACAGCGGTCGCGAGGGCCTCGCGGCTTCCGGGCTGGACGCTGACGCCGGCCGACCTCAGGAGCTGGGGAGCTGCGTGGTCGGAGTACACCCTCTCGGAGCTGCCCGCCGCCCTTACGAAGCTCGCCGCAAGGACGCGGGCTTCTACGACGCGGAAGAAGACGGGCCAATCGAGACGGGCGTAGGGCCGGGACCGAGAGTCTCACGATGCGGGGGACGGCCCCGCGTCGCTTTGAACCCGGGTCGAGGGATCCACAGTCCCCCAGGATAGGCCAAACTACCCCATCCCGGCCACGACCGTTGGACGCCGCGGTCGTAAGAAAAGGTTTCCCCGCTGTGGTCGGGGCAAGAAGGACCCGGCCCGGGCCCTCCGGACCGGCCGTTCGAAGAACTCGCCGCCCGACGGCCCGAACGGGTGTCTTGCGCTAGGTAGGCTTGCGAGGTGGTTGGAAGGACTCGCCCACCAACTCACTCACTTGTAGGCCCAAACGACCGCCTGACCGAAGAACCGCCAAGGAACACCGACGTGCGCGAACCCTGCGCTCTCGAGCGCCGCGACCTCGGCCGCGAGGGTAGCCGGATGGTCGAACCGTTCGTGATCGTGCCAGACCGCCTGAGGAGTGTTCCACCCGGCGGACCTCTTCCGGCCGCCGACGGAAGAAGCGGTGGCGATCTGTGCCCACCGGGTGTCGAACGTCGGGTCCTCCGAGAGGTGGTCATCCGCGTCCCCAAAGTAGCCTCCGCGGGGAAGGCATCGGTACACCCGGCGGAAGAGCCGCCACTTCTCGGCGTCGGTGAGGTGGTGGACCGCGAGCGCCGAGACCACGGCATCGTACGGTCGCTCCTCGAACTCCCCCAGGTCGCCGGCGACGAGCTCGACCCGGTCGCGGAACGGCCGCAGCTTCGCGCGGGCCCGGGCGATCATCCGGGGGGAGAGGTCGACCCCGGTCAGGCGGGCATGCGGGAACTCGGCCAGGACGAGCGAGCTCAGGGTTCCGGTCCCCACCCCGAGCTCGAGGACTCGGAACGCGCGGGTCGGGATGTACGGGATCCCTCCGAGGAGCGTTCGGTGGAGGTCGAGGTACCCGGGCATCGACGCGCGCGCGGCCCGGTCGTAGTCCGGGGCCTCGCGGTCGAATTCCCGTTGAGACGAGTAGGCTCGTGATGACTTGACCATCGCCCGGGCAACCGCTCGAGGGTTTAGGTGTTCGGGATGGGCGCCCCGATTGGAGCGCTCGCGACCGCCGCGCCCCCGCTCTCGGTTAAATCCCTCCGGTGGGGTGCGGGGGGCCGATGGCGCTCGTACCGTTCTCGTCCGTCGACCGCTCGGCGCTCCGATGGCTGAGGGGCCAGGATTCCCCTGTCGCGTTCTCTCTCCTTTCGGGGGATGCGACCGCGGCGACCCTCGAGTGGGGGCCGAAGGGAGGGTCGCTCGCCGTCGCACGAAGCACGTCGGACGAGTGGACCTTGAAGCGCGGGGGCTTCCTCAACCCCCACATCACCGTTCGTTCCGGGGAGCGAATCCTGGCTCGGCTCTCCGTCCACTTGAACCACCATCAGATCGACCTTCCCGGCGGGCGTTCGTATCGGTTCCATCGGGCCGGCATCTTGGTCCCGGCGTGGCAAGTGACCTCGTCGGACGGGAAAGAAGTGCTTCACGTAGAGCCCGCCCGAGAGGGTCGTCACCTTCGAGCCGGCGCGGTCCTCGTCGGGCCCGACGCGACGGAGCTCCCCGAGCTCCTGCTGCTCACCGTCCTATCCTGGTACTTCATCGTCCTCGCCTGGTTCGAGGACGAGGCTGTCGAGACCCTCGCGCCCTTCGAAGGGCCTGACTCCCCCGCGACGCGTTCTTCGTAGGGTTGGAAAGCCGGGACCCTACCCTCGCGGGACGGCCTGTTTCTTGAGCTCGGCGAAGCACGGTGAGCAGAGGTTGTGCATATTCGGCCACCCTTCGGCCGGGACCTCAGTAATCCGGGTAATGGGTTTCTGACAGACGTCACACACCATCTGACCGTCGCGTATCATGGCATTCTCGCGGACGCTCGGTCGGCCGTCCGGTGGGCTCCAAAGGGCCGGGGGTAGAAAACAGATTGGTTTCCAAAGAGAGCACGCCCCGGTGCTCGGGTTGGTGGACGCGGGCCGGTCTTCGCGGTCGGTCATCGACCACGCGCGCCCGCGCGTGGTCGCCGTGCTTGACGAGCAGCAGCGCATGTCAGATCGGGCCGGGTGCCGGACAGGAGCAAAGGGATGAGTGCCACCCCCTCGCGTTGTCCACGGGGCTCGGGGGCCCGCGAACAGGCAATTGAGGACGTTTACCTGGGCCAGAGGCTTCGGAGCGATGGTTGGAGCTGGCAGAGAAGGCTCCAATCCGAGGCCGTCAGGCGGAGGTCTCTTTGTTCCTCCAAGAAGGGCGTCCGGGACCGAAACCCGGCGAATCCTACCCGCGCGGCCAGCGTCCGGTTCTCCCAGGCAGCCATCCCTTGCGAACGGATCGAATCAACCGTTCGGGGTTTACCCTTCGGAGGGATATCGGGGTCCAGGGCCACGGTCCCGAGCATGCGTGCCAGGACCGTTCGGGTCTCCACGTAGACTCCGAAGGCCTTCCACCGCTCTTCCATGCTCGTGACGACCCCCGACCCGACCCAAGCGGCCCCGTGCTCCCGTGTCTGCAGGAAGAGAACCGGCTGTCCGGGAAGCTTGCCAATCGTGCGGGCGTCGTCCCATAAACGGATAGATCCCGGCCGGAGCATCGACCGCAAGTGCTCATCGGGAAAGCCCACGAACACCCAGCCTTCGACCTGATTGGCGATCATCCCTCGGGACCCGCTGGGTTACGGTGAGCTTCAGCGGCCTTAGGCGTTTATCGCGGTCGGGTCATCGGTCGCGCGCATCCTTCATGAAGCCTGCGCGGCGACGACCGTCGGGTCGGGCCTTCGCGCGAAGGATTCGTCTGTCCGGATAGGGATCCCCTTCGATACGGGGACCGCCGAAGCAATCTGTCGCGACCCGAACGCCCTGCGTTTCCGCGGACGCGGAGGAGGCTATTTTGGGTCCTCAGATGCGGGTTCGGTCCACTCTCGCAGCGTTGTCCGCCGAATGCCCGCAGCCCGTGCGAGGGCATTCTTCGTCCCTTCCTTGGTCAGACGGGGCGCATTTGCCACATCGATCTCGACGTCCTTGCCGATTCCTCCCAATGACTCTCGCATCTCGTGTAGGTGCTCTCGGAATCGCGGTCGGTCAATCTCGTCGGTCATGGACTTGAGCTGACGAGTCCGAACTCCTCGTCCAAAAACCTTGAGGTGGATGGGAATCGATAGAGCGGAAGCCGCGGGGTTCCAAACGGGATGCACCACCCTATCGGCGTCGGCTCGGCCCGCGCGCTCCTCGCGGCCGGTCATCGCGTGCGCCCGCCCAAGGGGCGCGCGGGAAAGGGAACGGTCCCTACGGGGCCGGGAAGCCGAGCGCCGCGAGCAGACGGGGGATCATGACGTCGTACCGGGGGCCCCCATCGCCATGGACCCCGTCGAACTCCTCAAAGTCGACGTGCGCTCCCGCACGCCGGGCGGCATGGGCGAAGATGCGCGCCCCGAGGTCGAGGGAGTACTCGTCGCGGGTCCCGCCGTCGACATAGATGTAGGCGAGCTTCCGGGCCGCGTCCCGGTACCGGTCTTCTGCGACCATCCTAACCGGATCCAACGTGAGCCACTTCGTCCAGACGTCCGGGCGGATCGCTCCGGTCTCGAGGTCGAACGGGAGGTCGAAGCGCCCCGGCTCCGCGTCGATCGGAGAGTAGCACGAGGCGTACCCCATCACCTCGAGCGCTTGGATCTGGGGCTGGTGGGGTCCGAACCCGCTCACCGGCTCATGGAGCAGCTTCTCGAGTAGCTTCTCCGGTCCGCCGGCCCGGCGGATCTCTCGGAAGGCGATCGGGAAGTCGGGGGGATAGCAGTACTCGAAGAAGGCGTCGCCGGCGTTCGAACCGGCGGCCCGGAACAGGTCGGGGTGCCGCAGCGCGAGCACCATCGCGCCGTACCCCCCGCTCGAGGTGCCCAACACGGCCGTGGGGCCCGTGTGGTACCGTTCCCGAACGAACGGGACGACCTCGTTGACCACGTAGTCCTCGTAGCGGCCCGTGGCCGAGGAGTTGAGGTACTGGCTCCCCCCGAGGGTGGTGAGGCAGTCCGGCGCCACCATCACGGCCTCGGGTGCAACCTTGCGCCGGATCATTCGGTCGAGGCGACCGGGAATCGAGTCGCCGAGGTACCTCGGGCGCTGGAAGTGCATCCAGCCGGCTCCCGTGTAGCCGCTGAGCAGGACGAGCAACGGGAGCCCTTCGGACCGGCCCGAGGCCGGTAGGTACACGGGTAGGTCGCGCTCCGCGGGATCTCCCCAAGGGTTCCCTTGGAGGACCTGGCTCGAGAACCGGTGGTTCTCCACCTTCCCGAGGAACGTAGCAGGGAACACTCGGTCGCTCTTTGCTTCCGTCGGGACGCGCCAGGACATCGTGGACCTCGCCGACGCGAGACTCGCCGGGTTCAATACAACGGGGGTCGTCGCGGTCGCCAGCGATGGCCCAGAACTGGTCGCGCCAAGTGTCCGATCCGCGCGACGAACTGTCCGCGGCGTTCGGGCGGATCCAGGCCGACCGGAGCCGCGGCGCTCGCGCGCTGGCGGCCGAGGCCCTCCGAACGCTCTCGGAACTCCTCGACGGGTGGGCTCGCCGACCGGAGGTCCCGCTCCGTTCTCGCTTTCGACAGGTCGCTCGGGCCCTAGAGGAGACTCAGCCCGCCATGGGCCCCTTCTTACGCTGGGCCGAGGAGTGGCGGCAAATCGCGAGGGCAGGCGCTCCGATCGACCTGGTCGATCGCGCTCGCGTTTGGGCACGACACGAACGGCACCGAATGATCTCCGAGACGCCCCGCCTGATCCGGACCAGCCGACGAAGGTTCCCGAGGGGAACCCAACAGGTGGTCACGCTCAGTCGGAGCCAAACGGTCTTACTCGCGCTCTCCTCCCTCCCTCGGACGCGTCGTCCCGCACGAGTCTCGGTCCTCGAGAGCCTCCCGGGGGGAGAAGGGCGGCTCTTCGTTCGGGACCTCCGTCGTGCGAGACTCTCGGCGCGGCTCGTCCCCGACCGAGCGGGGCCCATGGTCGCAGCGTCCGCCGACCTCGTGATCATCGGGGCGGACGCGGTGTTCTCCGACGGTTCCATCGCCCACAAGGTCGGAACGAGGATCCTCGCCAGGGCCGCCTCGAAAGCGGGAGTCCCGGTGGTCGTGGTCGCCGGCCGCTCAAAGTTCACCGGTCGGCCCGCGCCGCGTCGCCCTCTCCCCGCGCGGTTCGACCGGACCCCCTCGCGGTACGTCTCGGAGATCTGGACCGACTCGGGCGTCCGGGCTGGCGGGGCGAAACGGCGGCTTCGACCCTACCGTCCTCCTCTTTAGCGGGCCCCGTATCCTCGAGAGGCGTCGTCGGTGCGAACCCGACGCCCGAGCGGAGGGGCGACGATGGAGAGGCTGCAGGCCGATTCGTTCCGCAAGGACCGACTTCTCCGGGACGGGACATGGGTCGTTGCCTTCCTCGCCGACTGGTGCCCGTTCTGTCAGCGCTTTCTGCCGCAGTTCTCGGCCTTGGACGGCGGGAGCAGCTTCCGAACGGCCATCGGCGACGTGACCTCCGAGGAAAGCGCTCTGTGGGAGGACTTCCGTGTCGAGGTCGTTCCGACGGTCGTCGTGTTTCGAGAAGGGCGCCCCGTGTTCCGCGTGGAGGGCGTCCTCGGCTCGGGTCTCCCCCCCGGGGGGCTTGAGGCGGCACGCTCGGCCGCTCTGGCGCCGAAGGCGTAGCCGGGGGACAACGCTCGGCGCGGCCCGCAAGCCTGGGCGGAGCTCGGATTCCCCCGTGGGTTAGGTTCTTAAGGGGCCGATATTCCGTCCCCAGCGTGACCGCAGCCTCCTCCCAGCGCCCCAACGCGAGACCCGTCGCGCTCATCACCGGTGGCGGGACGGGGATTGGCCGAGCCATCGGCGTCGCGCTCGCCGACGACGGGTTCAACCTCGCAATCGCGAGCCGCTCGGCCGAACATCTCTCCTCGGGCGCCGGCGAGCTTCGCGGCCACGGAGCGCGGGTGGTCGAGGTCCCCACCGACGTGAGGGTCCCGGAGCAGGTTGAGCACCTCATCGCCGTGGTCCGCGAGGAGTACGGTCGCCTCGACGTCTTAGTGAACAACGCCGCGGGCAACTTCGTCGCCCCGGCCGAGAAGATCACGACGAACGGTTGGCGGGCGGTGATCGGGGTCGTCCTCGACGGGACGTTCTTCTGCTCGAAGGCGGCCCTGCCGCTCCTCCAGCGATCCCCGACGCCAGCGATCGTGAACATCATCGCGTCGTACGGGGGACTCGCCGGCCCGGGCACGGCGCACTCCGCGTCGGCGAAGGCCGGGGTCCTCGCCCTCACCCGCACCCTCGCCGTTGAGTGGGCACGCTTCGGGATCCGGGTCAACGCGGTCGCTCCGGGGCCGGTCCACACGGAGGCCGCGGACGAACGGCTCTGGGTCTCGGAGTCGATTGAAAAGTCCGTGACGAACGCGATCCCACTCGGACGGTTCGGAACTCCCCAGGAGGTCGCCGAGGCGGTCCGGTTCCTCGCAAGCCCCCGTGCGAGCTACATCACGGGACAGGTTCTCGCGGTGGACGGGGGACAATGGCTGGGGACGGCGGCCGTCGACCCTCGGGCACCGTTCTTCGGGGGAATCGACCGTCCTACGCGCTGAGCGCGGCCGGTCGCCCCATCGCGTGAGCCGCGGACCCGGGTTAGGGTCAGTTGACCGGAGGAGGTGGGCACCGTCCCGAGGACCGGTGGCTTCCTTTTCGCGAGGGGGGCCGCGGAAGACCTACTTCCCGCCGAGGGGAGCGGCTTTCTCGAGGATCTCTCGAAGGAACCATTCCATCTTTTCGTGGGCCAGGACGTACCTCGTGAACAGGTCCATCGTCCCCGGGTCTCCTCGACCGTCCGCGAGCTCGATCCCTTTCTTGAGACCGTCCATCACGCGGCGGTGCGAGGCGACGAGATGTTCGATCATCTCGCGAGGGGTCGGCGGGAGCTTTTCCTCGACCACGAGGTTTGAGGCTTGCCGTAGCGCTTCCAGGGTGTAGTCCGCCGGGGCTCCGAGGATCCTCTGGCGCTCTGCGAGCTCATCGATCATCTCGAAGACCTGCGACGCGTGCGTGTCGAACAGAAGGTGGAGGTCGTGGAACGCCGGGCCCGAGACGTTCCAATGGTACCCCTTGTACTGGAGGTACAGCTGTACGGCGTTCGCCTGCTCTCGCCGCAGGGCCTCGAGCAACGGGGAGATATCCTTTCGGTCCATGTTTCCCCTCAACGGGAGATGTCCCTTGAGCTTGTCGATGCGCGTCAGTCCGGCTTGACCGACACCTCACCCCTCCCACCGACCTGATGTCGAGCGTGTCGGTCCTACCACCCCCTGCCCCGTCCCTCTACGCAACCCCGCCGAACCGTCCCCCTTCGGCAGGCACCGCCGAGACCCTCGTGCTCGTCGCGCTGATCCTTCAGGTCATCGGCGCGGTGATCGTGGTCGGCCTACTGGTCCTCCTCTTCGGGTTCACGACGTACCACTTCCTCCGGGTGGCCTGGGTGGTCGGGCTCGTCGCAGGGGTCATCGGCGCGATTGCGCTCCTCTTTCTCGGCTGCGCCTACCAGTACTCGTACGTCCGGATCCAACACGGCCAGTACCAGGAGGCTCAGGCCCCGACCTTGGTCATCGGAATCCTTTCGTTGTTTCTCGGACTGATCCCCGGAATCCTGTACTTGGTCGGATACGTGAAGCTCGGAGACGCCGTCCATGAACAGCAAATGCCCCCATTCAACTACGGAACCGCGTACGGATTCGCTCCCCCACCGGGAGCGGCCGTTCCGATGATTGCCTGCGGACACTGCCAGCGGGTCTATTACGTGGGGCAGTTCCTATTCTGCCCGAACTGTGGGCAGAAGCTGGGTCCCTGAGTTCCCGCGCGAACGGCGAGCGGGTTCCGAGTGTCGGCTCAGCGAGCTCGAGCCGGTTGCCGCGGTACTGGCTCACCGCTTGGTCTGAACAGGTAGGTTTGCGCCCTGGAAATCTTGATGATTTCCCGGACCCTTGAGCCATAGCGATGCCACACCCAAAATCCGATCTCGTCCTCGGATTCGCGTGACTGGTCGCGGTCACCCTCTGTTGCAGCATCCCTTGGGGACCGTTCGACACAACTCTCCAGGGGCAACTTCTGGTCCCGGCCGGTACCGTCCTCAGGATCCCGGGGTTCACGCCCGTCACCTTCAACGTGCCATCCGAGGGAGGGGTGCTGGTCGGGGCTGCCGAGGTGGACCACACCATGGGGATAGGGGCCCGCCTGGTTGGAGGACCAGGTATCTACTGTCCTGCGCCCCCTGGTCGCTACTACGGAAACCCCTGGTCGTACACCGCGAATCAGAATCTCACCGCTGGAGAGTACACTTGGGGCGTGGGCTGCGGAAGCTGGGGAAACATCACCGTCACACAATCGATTGAAGTCTTGTACAACGGAAAGGGCTAGGGCCGCCGAGAACGGGTCGATAGTCCCGGCTCTCGCCTCATGGTCCACTAGTTCGAAGGAGACGGCTCCTTCCGAATCTGCGGACTCGACCTCAGCTTAGCGAATTGGTTCGGACTTAGCGGGTAGAATCCTCCTCGAGGCGCCCGGGACCTCAGAAGACCAAAGCCCGGCGGGCGTGCGGCGGAGATCTGAACCTCGGACCAAGGCAAACGGACGGGTCTTCCGATGGTCCTTCGTACCATCACGCCCTCGCTCCCGATTTGTATTGCAACGGGCCCCGAAGTATACAGGAAGAAGAGCTCGGCGAATGCCGTGACCAAGACTCCGGCGACGATCGCTTCGAGAGTCCCCCAGAGTCCCACCGCCGCGAACGTCCCTAGGTAATCCTCCAACCCCAGGAAGAAGAGGAGGAGCAACGGGATCGCGACGATGAGCGCCCAGAAGATAGGCCAAGTCTTCTCGGAGCGAATCCAACCTTCCGATGTCGTGGGGTCCGTCACGTACAAGTGGATGTCCCCGACCTAGTTCATCCTGCGCCCGAACCGAGGGGATTGTGGAAGAGGGGCTGGATTCCCCCTGCGCGACGTGTACCTGCACGCTTCGGCGGACTGCCAACGCGGTTTGGAGCCCGGCCTCTCTCGCGGGCGATGGGCCGAGACCGAATCCTTCGGATCGGAGGATCCGACCCTTGTCGGGAGCCGACGCTAGGTCCTTGGAACGTTCCTCTCCACGAGGAACCCCTGGACGGTGGCGATGAACAGATCGGGGTCGCTCAAGTGCGGAACGTGACCGACTCCGGGGAGGGTGCGAAGCGTGGCGTTCCCTATGCGCTCGGCCAGGAGGCCTGTGATGCGGTGCATGGACGGGGGACTCCGCTCTCCGGTGGTGAGGAGCACTGGGATCAGCAGCTCGGCCAGGGCGCCCGCGTCGGGTCGGGTCGCCTCGGGGTCGTCCAGTTCCTCGGCCCAACGGGGCATGTAGCCTAGGACGCTTTCACGGACCTCGGGCCGGAGCCGGTCCCAGGTCCCTTCCTCCGCCGAGAGGGCGTCCGCGAGCTGCCGAGCGGCCGGCTCGACCTCCCCGGCGCGCACGAGGGTCTGCATCGCCTTCGTGACGGTCCAGAGTCGCTCGGCCTCGGGAGCGGTCGCGAGGTCATCCTCGAGGAGACGGAGGAACGGTGGCTCGTGAAGGTCGAGGCTGCGGACCATCTCGGGCCGGTCGGCCGCCAACCGCAGCGCGACGGCGGCGCCGTACGAGTGAGCGATCACGTGAACCGGAAAGAGGTCGATCTCCTCGAGGAGCTGGGCGAGGTCGGTCGCATCGTCCTCGACCGGGTGGGTACGGAGGGGACCGGTGCTCTCCCCATGGCCGCGTCGATCGTAGACGAGGATCCGGAGCGATGGCGAGAGTCCCGCGCGGACCCTTTCCCAGCTGCTCCCGTCCGCAAGGGAGCCATGGATCATCACGGTCGGGTCCCCTCTTCCCGAGGTCTCGTACCGGATCGAGGCGCTCGCGAGGTGGGCGATGGACATCGGTCTCCGTGGTCGCCCCGCAAGGTCCCGAACGGACCGGGGAGCGCTCGAGACGAGCCGCACCCGAGGTCATAGCCTCCGCGGTCGGGGAGCTTCCCCTCTCGCGCCAACGGTCTTTTAGGGGGTCGGCTGTCCCGAGCCGCGGAGGGCTGTCATGAGCCACCTCTTCCAGCGTCCGCTCTGCGAGATGGGGAGGGCGTACGACTACGCGTTCCGTCCCCTGATCGGGGACCCCGCGACCGAGGACGGGGGCGGCTGCGACGATCGACCCCACCGCATCGAGGTCTACGCCGCGGGGGCGGAACGCTCGTCCACCGACGCCGTCTGGCAGGCGTTTTCCGTCTGTCCGGAGCACGAGACCCAACTTCGGCGCTACGACGAGCGGCTCCGGCAACGTGGGGTCCTTCCCCGCTTCCGCTCGGTCGCCGAACGCTCGAGCCCGGCCGGTCGCGGACGATAAACGTTCGCGCCCCTGTGGTCCAACATGGCATTCCCGAGCGGCGCCTCGATCGCGACGCGCGTCCGATTGAACCAGGGACCCGAGATCCCGTGGCTCGGCCTCGGGGTTTTTCAGTCGGAACCCGGCCCCGTCACCCGGGACGCGGCGGCGTGGGCCCTCGAGGTCGGCTACCGTGCGATCGACACGGCCGCGATGTACCGCAATGAGACCGACGTGGGCGAAGCGGTCCGCGGAAGCGGCCTCGCGCGGGACGAGGTGTTCGTGACGACCAAGCTCTGGCACACCGACCACGGCTACGAGAGCGCGCTGAAGGCCGGGCGGGCGAGCGCCGAGCGTCTCGGCCTGGGTCCGATCGACCTCTACCTCATTCACTGGCCGAGGGCGGATTCGCCCCAGGAGCGCCTCGATTCCTGGAGGGCGCTCGTCCAGCTCCAGCGGGAGGGCGTCTGTCGGGCGATCGGCGTCAGCAACTACACCGTGCGACACCTCGAGGAGCTGCGGGCCCACTCCGACGTCGTTCCCGCCGTCGACCAGGTCGAATTCCACCCGTTCGTCTTCGACCCGGAGCTCCTTCAATACTGCGAATCGCACGGGATCCGTCTCGAGGCCTGGTCACCGCTGACGCGAGGCCGACACATGGACGACGCCGCGATCCTCACGATCGCGGCCGCGCACCACCGCACGCCGGCCCAGGTGCTCATCCGCTGGGGGCTCGAGCACGGGATCGTCGAGATCCCGAAATCGGTCCACCGCGAGCGGATCCGAGAGAACGCCCAGGTCTTCGACTTCTCGCTCTCCGCCGCCGAGGTCAAGGCCCTGGACGCCCTGCGCGGGGGTCCGCGGGTCGGCTTGTGGAACCCGGCCGACATACCGTGACCGGGGACCGCGTCGCAGCATGGCACGACCGCCGGCCGGCGACCGGAATCGTCCTCCACGAAACGACTTAATATATTCCGGTTCGGTGGGAACCCGAGAAGTCCATGGTCAGTGTGGAGGTCCAGCATGAGAAGTGCACCGGCTGCAGCCACTGCCGGGATGTTTGTCCTGTGACCGTTTTCGAGATGCAGCCGCGCGAGAACTGGCCAAACGTCGTGGACGACCCGGCGGTCGCTGCGAAGTTCCAGTTCCGAGTGGAGAAGTCAGCGGTGATCCACGGACCGGACTGCATCATGTGCGAGGCGTGCCTCTTCGAGTGCGAAGGGGAATGCATCACGATCGTCGACGACGAGGGCACGACCCACCAGTCGACCTACAAGTAGGGTCCCCCGCCTTGGGCTCGGGCCGGGTCCCCCCCGCCCGCGGCTCCGCTCCCGCTCCCGTCAGATCGGGTGTTGCACCGGTCGGTAGAAGGCCGAGCGCACTTCCGCCGGTCCGCCCTGCGCGGGGAAGCGGACCCGGACGGCCGGAGAACGGCCGAACATCGTGAACTCGAGGGAGTACCAGACGGCGACCCAAGTCCCCGCAGGCTCCTGGAATGCCTCGCCGAAGTGGTAGGTGGTCTCGATCACGCGGCTCGCGCGCCGCGCGAGCGGGTACGACCACTCGAGGGCCTCGGTCGCGGAGGCCGGGGTCCCCGCGTGGGGCTCGGGCACCATCGGTCCCTCGACGCTACAGGGACCCTCGGTAATGCCCCGGCCGAGCACGTAGCGGGCCCACGTCGTGCGCATCCGGCCGTCGCTCAGGCTCTCCGAGAGGAGCAGCCAGGAGAACGGGTTCCCGGTCGGCACGGGCTCCGCCCGCGCGCCGAGGAGCATCCGGTGCCGCCCGATCGCCGCCCGCCCGGCGAGCCGGATGGCGAAGTACGCCACGAAGAAGGCGGTCAGGGCCCACAGGGTCGCGATGTAGACGCTGAGGGCGACGTGGTTCCGCTCCACGTCGAGGAGAACGTAGAACCCGATGACGGAGACGACGAGGGTCACGAAGCTGATCGCCCGGTCGGCGTCGAGGTGCAGGCGCTTGTCGGAGAACGGGAGGAGCGGTGGGACGGCGAACTGCGTGAACCCGTCCTGGAGGATGTGCGCGATCCCGCCGGCTTCCATCACCGCGAAATAGATCAGTGCCGAGCCGGGGAGGATCATCGGGGCGAGGAACGCCCCGACGACGGCGACCACCGTAACGCCGAACAGCGAGTGGGTGATCCCGTGGTGCCGGAGGATCGGAAAGCGCCGGGCGAGAGGGAAGAAGAGCGCGTCCGCGTCCGGAAGCCCGCCCGCGAGCGCCCCGGCAGCGAGGTACTGGGGCTGCGGCCCGACGAGACCGTAGGTGAGCAGGTACGCGACCAGTACGTGCGAAAAGAGGTCCACGGCCGCCCCGGAGCGGGCTCCTCTACAGGAGCCCCTCTTCCATCACTTCGACGGATTCGACGTGCGGCACCTTCGCGAGGGCGCGCTCGGTCGATTCAAGGATCCCGCCCGTATCGTTCATGACGACCGCGATGAGGAGCGAGCGCAACCCGAAGGCGATGTCCTTCACTTGCATGCCCCGGATCGTGACGCCCTCGGGAAGGGCGGCGCGGACCCCCTTCGCGACCTCGTTGAGGTCGGTCTCCACGCCTTGCGGCATCACCCGGAACAAGACCGCGACCTGGCCCACGAACGCCTCCTACGGTCCCTCGAAGCCGCACTTCGCGCACCGGTAGAGCACGCTCTGGTCCCGGCAGCGAGCGCATCGTCCGATGGTCGTCTCCCCACAGCTCGGGCAGGGGAACTGGGTCGCCCCCTTGGCGGGCACCGCGCGCCCGCAGGAAGAGCAGTGCAGGTCGACTCTTGCCGCCATCCGATCGAGGTCCCTTGCCGTTCAGCGGCGCGTCGCGCCCCGCCGGCGCGCGGCCACCCGGGTGACGAATATAAAGATGGCCCCGAAGAACGCCACGATTCCGGCGACGTACCAGAGCGTGTAGTCCGGCGCGGGCCCGGTGACGTAGACGGTCTCGGAGTACTGGGTCTGCCCGTTGGCGAACGTGACGAGACCGTGCTCCTGCGTGAGCGAGATCGCGAACGTGTGGTCGCCGGTCGAGAGCCCGAGGGTCGGGTACTCGAACGTGAGCTTGTAGGCCCCCCCCGCGCTGAGGGCCGGCACGCTCACGCTGCCGATGACCGCTCCGTCCAACGTGACGAGGACGGTGAACGCCGTCACCCCCGACGAGGTCGCGACGATCGTCGTCGAGATCACGTACGGCTGGACGATGTTGATGGTGTAGGTGGAGTTGGCCGACTGGTTCTTCCCGTTGTAGACGGACGAGACCTCTAGGTCGATCGTGATCGTCTCGGTCGCGTTCCCAACCGCGAGGTCCGAGGTCTGCGACTGGTTGCTCGTGAAATTGCCTTCGGACGGCAGGAACGTCACACCGGTGAGGTTCGGGCCGACGACGGACGCGTAGAAGGTGATGTTCCCGACCACGGTCCCGTTCGTGGAGACCGCCGGACCCCCGAAGCCGGAGACCTGGTAGGGGGTGGTCGACCCGGTGGAAACGATGGTCGGTCCCGTCACCCCGCCGGTCACCGCGGTCGTCCCGGCCGCGCGGGCCGGCGGGGCCAGGACGCCCACCGCGGCGAGGAGCCCGGGGACCAGGAGGAGCGCGAGGACGAGGACGGCCATGCTCCGTGCGTTCATCGCCGGGTCCACCTCCGTCGGCGCCACCACCGCAGGGCGAAGACCCCCACCACGAGCGCGATCGCGGGCACGAACGAGAGCAGCGGGACAAGCCAGACCGGTGGGAGGTTGGGCGCGGAGCCGAGCGACGGGCCCGTGACGGTCACGGGGGGAAGGCCGTTACCGGTCCCTGCCGAGACGGAGGCGACGGGCACCTTGAGCGTCGTGCTCGCGGACACGGCCCCGGAAGACTGGAGGACGGACACCGAGACCGTCACGGTCCCTGGGGGGACGAAGATCGAGGAGGTCGCGGTCAGGTTCACGGTCAACGAGAGGTTGGCCCCCGCCGTGAGCGTCCTCTCGACCTGGCTCGGGTCCACGGCGGAGGAAAGGTTGCTCGACCAGCCGAGACCGGCGAGTCGCGCGGAGTCCGAGATCGTCGCGATGACGGTCTCCTGGACGTTCCCCGTGTTCTCGATATAGTACGGGACCTGGGCCGTCGACGGTCCGACCCGCGTCGGGAGCGACGAGGGCCCGATCGCGACCCCGTAGTATCCCACGACGTTCACGGTCGGAGCCGGGCGGACGGATCCGACCACGGTGCCGTTCGCGGTCGCGAACTCGATCGTCAGGCTCGGGTGCGCCACCGGCGTCCCTCCCGGGACCAGTACGCGGACCTCTCCCGAAACCACCGACCCGGACGGACCCGGGAGCAACGTCACGTTCGAGACGCTGAAGTTGAAGGCCCAATAAGAGGGGGTCCCCACGGGGTGAACGGTGACCGGAACGTTGCCGGAGTTGCGGACGGAGAAGGAGAAGGTGACGCTCCCTCCCGCGTTGACCGTCGCCGAGGTGGGCCCGACGAGGGTGCCGGTGACCGCGGCCGTCTCGGTGTAGGCGAGCGAGAGCACCGTTCCCACGTTGCCGTGGACGATCGACACGCTCGTCGCGGCCGACGCGTTCGTCGCAACGCCCCCGAAGGTCCCAGGGGCCGAGGCTTGGACGGCGTACGTTCCCACCGGCAGCGCGAGCACGAGCGGGGCATTCAGCGGCTGGTCCGCGTAGACCGAACGAACGCCGAGCGCGTTCGTGACGGTCAGCGTGACCGGACCAACGCCGCTGCCGGTTCCGTTCGGGGGAACGACCGAGATCGTGTCGACCCAGGTCGGCGCGAGAGCGATCGTGAGGGACCCTTGGGCCGCCGACGGGAGCGCCAGGACGCTCACGAGGTCGGCCAATGATTGGGCGGATCCGGACCCGGTCGCGTACAGCGAGTACGCCCCCGGAGCAAGGCGGACCGAGAAGCTGCCGTTGGAGGTCGTCTGAACCGTGGCGTTCGTGGAAGGGTACGGTCCGACCCATCGCAGCGTGCCCGGGACCGTCCCGGGAACTCCCGGAACGACCAAAGTCCCGTTGATCCAGACCGGCTGGGGGAGGCCGACCAGGGACACCGAACACGAGGAGTTCACGGACCCGACCGTGCAGGACGCACCCGCGGCGGCGCTCCAGGATTGGACGTAGCTGCCGTTGGGACCCGTTCCCGAGGTCGTCCCATTGACGAAGACCGCGTAGGTCGTTCTCGCGTTGAGCGGAAGGACGAACGTGCCGTTGACCGCGTCCGTGACCGCCGCGGCCCCGTCGGGGCTCACGAGGTGCACCGGGACACTGAGGGGGATCGTCGTCCCGGCGATGTTCTGGAGCGTTCCGGTCAGGGTCGGGCCGGCGCCTGAGAGGACGATCGAGGGCGTGATGTTCCCGTTGGGGTCGATCGTCACCCGGGAAAGGCTCGCATACGTGGTCCCGGCCACGGTGGCGGTGGCGTAGGCGGAGTAGGCTCCTGGGGCGGCCCGGAATCCGCTCTCGAACACGCTGCCGTCCACGCTGATGTTGAGCACGGGTGAGGAGAGCGTGACCGTGACACTCGCGGCGGTGACGCCCGAGGGCAGCGACAGGACCCCCGTCGCATTCACCTCAGGAATGACGATGAGCGTCAGCGCGGAGCGGGTCGCGCCCACCGGGAGCGTGGTCGAGAGGGGACCGGGAGGGAGATAGATGACCGTCCCTGACCCGATGACCGCCCACGCGCCGACGCCGTAGACCCCGGGAGGCAGGGAGAGCGAGAACGACGGGCCCCCCGAAACGGAGCGGTTGACGGCGGTGGCGCTCTCCGCCGTGAAGTTGACCACGACCGATGTTCCGGAGGGGAGACCGAGGACGGTCAGCGTCACCGGGACCGGCTCCAGCGAGGTCGGAACCAGGGTGAGGGCGGCGAGTCCGTTCGGAGAGAGGTCGCACGTCTGGGTCGACGTGAATCCGAGCGTCGTGGATCGCAGACAGTACGACCCCGCCGAAAGCGGGAGCGTGGAAGGGAGGTAGAAGGCGACCGAGCCGGTGCCGTTCGCGACCGCAGGTATCGCGGGGCCGCTCGTTCCCGCGCTGACGGAGACGGCCGCCCCCGCCGCGGGGTACACTGAGCCCCCGGACAGGACGGCGCCGACCGTGAACTCTGCACGAAGCGCGGCGACGGGCGAGAGCGAGACCGACGTAGGGGCGGACAGCGTGACCTCTACCAGAGCCGCGGAGACCGAGGTGGCTTGGGCCGTGGACCCTTCTAGGGCGAGGAGACTGTAGCTGCCGGCGGGCAGGGAGAGCGCATACGACCCTCCCACTGCCCAGCCCACGACCTCGTCGCCGGCCGACGAATAGGCGATGACCGCGGTCGTGGTCGTGGCGCCCTGCGATCCTACCGGGGCGACCGAGCCCGAGAGACGCACGGCCGGGGCGAGCGGCAAGAGCGAGGAGGGAGCGGAGGCCCCCGCCAAAATCGAGGTGGCGCCGAGGCCGGCCTCGATCTGCCCGTTGACCGACCCGAACGCATAGACCGAGTAGTTCCCGGTGGGGAGAACGGCCGTGACCGTGCCGGTAGGCGAGCTCACGATGACCGTGGCGTTCCTCGAGGCGTTCGAAAGGGTCAGGAGCGGCGAGACGGAGGCGTCGGAGTACGTTGTGATGGGCGTGAACCGCACGGGGACCCCGGCGGCCGGAGCGCCGTTCGCGGTGAGCACGAACGTCGAGCTTCCCGAGGGGAGAAGAGTGAGGTTCACGCTCAGGTTGGCCGTCCTCGACGCGATCGCGATCGGGACGCCGGCGGAGCGGAGGTCGGACTTCGCTACCGTCGCGTTGACGGTGTAGTTCCCCGGTCCCACGCTCCCGAGCCGGAACGTTCCGTTGGTGCTCGTGGTATCGGTCGAGAGGACGCCGCTCGCGCCGCCCAGCGTGACGGTCGCGCCGCTCACCGGATCCCCGGCTGAGTCCCGAACGGTCCCGACCACGGTCGCCGCCCGCAGGCCGGCGGTGGCGTTCCCCGTCGACCCGGGGGTCACCGTGACCGAGGTCTCGGTGTAGTTCTGTCCCGCGTAGAGGACGTTGTATTGGTAGAGGCCGGGAGCCACGTTGGTGATGTTGAACGCTCCGCTAGCATCCGTCGTAGCGACGTACCGGGTGAGGTTCGGCCCTTCGAAGACCACCTGAGCCCCCGGGACCAACGAGTCCGTGGAAGGCGAGTACGTGGAGGTATTCTCGTTCTGCCAGTAGACAAAGCCCTGGATCGAACCTCCGCCGACCGTGATCGTCTGGACGAGGTTCGGCGCGCTGAGGCTGAGCCCGGTCGCGTCGGGGACGACGAGCTTCATCGACTTCAACAGGAGCGGACCCGCCTGGGCGAGGCCCTGGACCGGCCCAAGGGTGACGTTCACGGTGTCGTTGCCCGGCGGAAGGACGAGCGAGAACGACCCGTCCGGCGCGGTCAGCACCGTCTGGTGCGGGATCCCCCAGCCGTCGTACACTGTCAGCCGGGCCCCTCCGACCGGGGCGCCGTCGGGAAGTTGGACGTTCCCGAGGAACGTCTGACCGGGGTAGTACTCGAGCATCGTCTCGCCGCCGCTGAAGTAACTGAAGGGACGCAGGTCGGCCGATCCGTTGATGGCGCGAGCGCCGGAGATCGCGGCGGGCTCGTTGGTCGCCACGCACGTGCCGGCGTAGTTGGGTTGCGAGCAGAGGTAGGCGGTCTTGTACACGATCTCGAAGTGCTGGAGCATCCAGCCGGGCTCGATCGTCGCGTTCATCGAAAGGCCCGGGATGCCCGCGCTCTGGCCGATGTCCGTGCCGTTGTACCCGATGTAGATGCGGTAGATCATCGAGTTGTAGAACGGGGCGTAGTAGTTGACGACGGGCGCACCCACCTGGGAGACCCCCGAGGGGAGCTGGCCGTACGGGTAGTAGTTACCGTCCGAGCCGAGGACGCTCAGGTTGAAGAACGTCTCCGGCTGGCCGGTCGGGTCGATGATGCGGCCGGTCAGGTCCGCGGGAGCGTAGAAGATCCCGGTGTCCGAGCCGCTGAACGGGAACAGCCGCGAGTCGGTCATCGCGTAGCGGATCGACCAGCCCGTGTAGGATTGCAGGTCGTTGTAGACCTTCGCGACACCGCTCAGGGGAAGGGAGGTGGCGAGGAAGTAGGCGACCGAGAGGTACATCGCGTTGTCGTCGGTCAGCGTGCTGGCGTCGACGGGAAGGTACCGTTCGGGGTGAGCGACCACGAGGGCGTGATCCGCGCTCGTGTTGACGAGCAGGTTGTGGAGCGTGGTGAGGTCGAGACCATCCGTGGCGAGGATGCTGTTGAGCGAGGCGGGGAGGTACGGGAGTCCGGAGGCGCGCTGCTCGCCCTGCAAGAGCGTGGTAGCCAGCACCGCGATCGCCTGGGATTCGTTCTGGGAGAGGAGGAACTGACCCGCGGGGTCGATCCCATGCTGGAAGTTGTCCGCGACGCTCGGGTGCCCGCCCTGAGCGATCGCTTGGAACCCGTAGTCCCACCAACTGACGAAGGCCGGTCGTTGGGGCGCCGGAAGGTTCGTGTCCTGCTGCGCGAGCCAATTGTACCCGGCACTATCGTACTGGTTCGGCGTATCCAGCGACGTGCCCGCGGCCCCAAAGTAGTAGCTCGATGGGTTCGAGGAGTTCAACTGGAGCCAGGGAGGGATCGTCGCCCCGACCTGGGACGCATACGACGCCTTCGTGTTGCCCGGGATGCCGGCGTCGATCGCCACCCATACGTTGGGGAGGACGATCACGAGTACGAGTACCATCACGATGACGTGCCGGGGCTTGAACGCCTTCCGGAACGCCGAGAACTGGCTACGTCGGTCCGCGAGAGAGGCGGTGGTACGCCGAAGCTCCCCGTAGCCGGCGATGTCGAGCGCGCGACGGATCGCCTCGGCGGGCAGCAGGGCAAAGATCGGCGAGCCGATGAGAAAGAACTTTGCCGCCGAGATTGGGAGATAGAAGGAGAGGAGCGCGAACACGAGGAAGACCATGTGGTGACGCTTGAACCGTCCCTTCACGAGCAGGTAGACGAAGATCGCGAGCCCCGCGAACGCGAGGAAGAACGTCACGACCCCGTAGCCGATGACCAGCTGGTCGATTGAGGGCGCCTGGGCCTCGGCGACGGTCGAGTAGATCAGGTTCTTGACGAAGTACCCCTGCCCCGTGGTCAGGTTGCTGAAGTCGGTCGGGTTCACGATCGCGAGAGCGCCGACCGCCGCGACGACGAGGGCCACGAGGAACGGGATCGAGAAGACCCAGGGGACGTCTCGCATGAGCAGGAACGGCAGCAGGAGGGCGAGCGCGCCGAAGAACAGCAACAGCGGAAGGTCGAACCACGTCGCGAACTGGCGCTGGACGATGTAGTAGGGCATTGCCATCGGGAAGCCGACCAAGCCGACGATCGCGGTCGCGACGTAGAGCCCGAACGAGTCGACCCGACGGATCCGCTCGACGACCATCGCGATCACGAGGGAGATCACGATGACCACCACGCCGTACGTGTACCCCTGCCAGGCGAGCGCCAACGCCCCGAGGGAGACTCCCGTGAAGACCGCCCATTTCACCGCCGAGCGTTCCGTGCGAGCGAAGGCTCGGAGCGCCGGGAGGTACTGTCGAGGGTGGCGGTAATCCTCCACCCATCGTCGGCTCCCCACCGCCTTGACGGTGCGGATGTACGAGTACACGACGACGAGAACGAGGAACGTGTAGAACGAGAGGTAGTTCGCGTAGCCGAAGATCGAGGAGTCGATGTTGGCGCTCAGGAACGGGAAGATCATCGCCGCGATGAGTCCCGTCCGCTTGTTCGCGACCTCCCGGCCGATGAGGTAGACCGGGAACACGCCGAGGGCGGCCCAGAGGGGGGCCTGAAGGTCCAGGACCCAGGCGCCGGCCTGGATCGCGTTCCCGCCGAAGAACGGGGCGAGGACGATCCCGAGGATGGCGTTCATCCAGTCGAAGAGCGGCTCCCGGGGATTGACCCCCCCGACCGGGAAGTTCAACATCGGGTCGAAGACGAGGTTCGTGTGGTTCTGGATGATGTAGGTCATCACCCGCAAGTGGTAGTACGAGTCCGACCCGCCGGCGAAGGTGAAGAGGGGACCCCACTGCGATACGACGGGGTACGTCCAGATGGTCCGGAGCGCGAAGGAGACGCCGAAGGCGGAGAGAAGTATCGCCACCGTCAAGCCGTGACGGTGCCACCACCCCGGGTTCGTCGATTGCATGCGCGACCGGCACCCCGCGCCGGCGGCGCGCGAGACCTAGGGGGTGTATAAATAGCCTACTCAAAGATTTCCGTCAGAAAGAAGCGCTCCGAGGGCGCGAACGCGAAGCGAGGGCGCGGGGCCCGAGGAGCGTGGGTGGAAGCGCTTGCCGCGTCCCGCACGGCCCGAAAGCGCCGTACAACCGCTCCGGCCCCGACGTCTTCGGCCTCCGCTCACGCGTAAGTGGTCCCGATGGCCGATGTCGGCGCTCGCTTCACTGATTACTTAAATAGCCACCGGACCTGAAACAGCGAACAGGTCGGCAACGACCGGTTCACGGAGAATTCAATGTCCCCCGCGGCCGCCCAGATCGCTCCTCTGCCCGACCAGTCCGGCCCCGGTTCCCCCCGGCCCCCTCTCGAGCTCAACGACGTCAGCGTCATGATCGGGGGGCAGGGAGGTGACGGGACGCTGACCGTCTCCGACCTTCTCGGCCGCTATTTCCGGAAGAAGGGACTCTACGTGTACACCTCGAGGAACGTGCTCTCCCGGATCCGGGGAGGCCACGCGGACGCGTCGGTCCGCGCGAGCCAGGACCCGATCGCGGCGGTGAAGTCGCAGGTCGACGTCTTGGTCGCCTTTGACAACGAAGCGGTCGAGATGGGAAAGGCCGAGCTCGCCCCCCATGGGTTCATCATCTACGATTCGACCACCTTCCACATCGCAGAGCCGCACTCCGCCGGCTTCCCGTTCGCCACGATGGTGGGCGGGTCCCTCGGCCAGCCGATCTTCAAGAACACGGCGGCCTACGGAGCCCTCTCCGTCCTCTTCGGTCTCGACCCCGCGCAGACCCGCGGGGTGATCGAGGAGCGGTTCAAGCGTCGAGGCGGCGAGGCGCTCGACAAGAACCTGAAGGCGCTCGAGATTGGACGGAAGGCGGCCCTGGCGATGCCCGGGGTCGAGAACCGATTCTCGATCGCGAGCGGGGACGCCCACAACATGATCCTCACGACCGGCAACCAGGCCGTGGCGCTCGGCTTCGTCGTTGGCGGCGGACGGTTCTTCGCCGGATACCCGATCACACCCGCGACCGAGATCCTGGAGTACCTCCAACGGTACCTGCCTCCCCTCGGCGGCGTGGTCCGCCAGGCCGAGGACGAGCTGGCCTCGATCAACATGGTGATCGGGGCGTCGTATGCGGGCGCTCGTGTCATGACCTCCACGAGCGGGCCGGGTCTCGCGCTGATGAGCGAAGGGATCTCGCACGCCGGCATCGCGGAGATCCCGGTCGTCATCGCGGACTGCCAGCGGGTGGGTCCCTCGACCGGGCAGCCGACCCGCCACGAGCAATCGGACCTCTCGCACCTCGCGAACCTGGGCCACGGCGAGTATCCCCGTTTCATCCTCGCGCCCGCGGACCCGGTCGACTGCTTCGACCTCACGGTCGACGCGCTCAACCTCGCGGAACGCTGGCGGTTGCCGGTGATCCTCCTACTGGACCAGGCGCTCTCTCAGAACACCGCGACGAGCCCTCGGTTCGACCTCTCCAAGGTCCGCATCGACCGGGGCAAGCGCCTCACTCCCGAGGCCGTCGCTAAGCTCGCCCACTACAAGGTCTACGAGTTCGCCTCCGACGGCGTGAGCGCCTACGCCCCGCCCGGGACCCCGGGCATCTGGGCCGAGGTGACGGGGAACGAGCACGATGAGTGGGGACACGTCTCCGTCAACTCCACGAACCGGTATCGGATGATGAAGAAACGGATGGAGAAGATGGTGCACGCTCGTGCGGAGCTCCCGCCGTGCCGCTTCTATGGCCCTCCGACCGCGAAGGTCGGCCTCATCGGGTTCGGGAGCACTTCCGGTCCGATCCTCGAAGCCCAGCGCCTGCTCGAGCATCGGGGGACGCCCACGCGATACCTGCAAGCCCGCACGGTGTTCCCGGTGCCGGTGCACGAGATCGACCCGTTCCTGAAGGAGGTCGAGGTCGCCTACATCATCGAGCACAACTACACCGGTCAGTTCGCCCGGCTCCTTCGCGAGGCGATGCCGTGGCATCACGCCAAGCTACGCTCGATCCTGAAGTACGACGGGCTGACGTTCCGCGCGCCGCAGATCGTCGCCGAGGTCAAGGGGGTGTCGTAAGATGGTCCAGTCCGCGAAACCCGCCCAGCCGATCTGGTGCCCGGGCTGCGGGGACTTCGGCGTCCTCGCCACGATCAAGCGTGCGGCCGCGGGACTCAGCATCCCGACGCACGACTTCGTGCTCGTCGGCGGGATCGGGTGCTCCGGGTCGATCCACAACTTCATGGACGTCAACGGGATCCACGCGGTGCACGGCCGCCTCCTCGCGCAGGCCGTCGGCGTGAAGCTCGCGAACCCGTCGCTCACCGTCGTCGCGGCGGGCGGTGACGGGGACGGCTACGCCATCGGGATGGGGCACTTCATCCACGCGTTCAAGAAGAACGTCTCGATCCTCTACATCGTCATGAACAACGAGACGTACGGCCTCACCAAAGGTCAGGCGTCCCCGACGAGCGAGATCGGGTTCGAGGGGAACGTCGAGCCGCCGTTCATGTCGATCCTTACCGCCCTCTCCATACCGGCGCCGAACTTCATCGCCCGGACGTTCTCGGGGGACCCGAAGGGGATGTTGGCGGTCCTCACCGAGGCGCTCAAGTTCAACCGCGAGGGCCGCGGCTTCGCCTTCGTCGAGGACCTCTCCCCGTGCGTGACGTACAACGACACGTACAAGCTCTGGCGCGAGAAGGTGCTCGACGTCTCGACCCTCGCCGGCTACGACCCGACCGACCGGAAGGCGATGTTCCGCCTCTGCCTCGAGACGACCGAGTCCGGCCGCATCCCGGTCGGTGTCATGCACCGACCCAAGGTCGCCGGACGGGACGGGCTCGAGGTGAAGCTGGTCGGCGACGGACCGGGTCCGGTCCGCACGGACATCGGGCTCGAGACGAACCTGCCCGCCTACCACAAGCTCCTCGCGGGGCTCTCGTAGGCCGGCGAGCCCGGTAGCCCTCGGCGCCCGAGCGCGGGGGGGTGAGCACGATCTGGGTCGGGATCGACGACACGGACAGCCCGAAGGGTGGCTGCACGACTTGGGTCCTGACGGAGCTCCTCGCGCTCGCCCGGGACGAGGGCGTCGACCTCATCGGAGAGCCGCGGCTCGTCCGGCTGAACCCCAACATCCCTTGGAAGACGCGGGGGAACGCCGCGCTCTCCGCACGATTCGGCCGCGGTCACGGCCCGCGGCGACGATTGGGGGAGGTCGAAGGTCGCCCGATCTGGAGCTTCTCGAAAGGGCGACCCTTGGCCGCGTCTCAGGAGAAGGAGTTCCTCGAACGGGCCTGGGAACGCGTGCTCGCGGGCTCCCGACGGGGGGAACCCCGGACCGACCCCGCCCTGGTGGCCGTGCGGCATCGGCTTCCCGCGCGGCTCTACTACCGGGCCGTGCGCGAGATCGTCCCGATCGAGGAGACCCGGGAGTATCTCGAGTCGGTGGGCGCGGTCGTCCACGCCGAAGGCGACGGGCGAGGGCTCGTGGGGGCCAGTGCCGCGATCGCGTGGCCGGGCCGGCGGGTCACCTGGGAGCTGATCGCGTACCGTCCGGTGGAGCGGGAGGGCGCCCGCCGACGGGTCGACGTAGGGTCGGTCCGGGCCGCCGCCCGCCGCCACCCGGAGCTGTTCCTCTGCCATGACCCGCGGACCCGACGCCTGCTGGTCACCCCCCACACCCCTTGCCCGATCCTCTTCGGTCTCCGCGGGACCCGACCGCTTTCCCCTCTGAGGGCCCGGGCCGACGTTCTCTCCGAGCCCGTCGACCGGTGGGTCCTCTATCGGACGAACCAAGCGACCGGCGACCACCTCGTACCACGGCTCGCCCGAGAGGTGAGCGCGTACGGCTCCGGGCGGGTGTCGGGGCGGGTGGCGGACACGCCCCACACCCTACGGGGGGGTCACGTCCGGGTCCGCCTAGTGGACCGCGAAGGGACCGCCCTCGAGGTGATTGCCTTCGAACCTACGAAGACGTTGCCGCGCATCGTCCGACACCTCGTTCCGGGCGACCGGGTGGAGGTCTGGGGGAGCCGGGGCGACGGTCCGGTGCTGAAGATGGAGGGCCTGCGCGTGGTCTCGTTGGTACCCCGATGGACGGTAGGCTCCCCGCCCCCGTGCCCCGACTGCCACCGACCGACCCGGTCCCTCGGAGCGGTCCGCGGGTTTCGCTGCCCTCGGTGCCGGCGGCGGTTCCCCCCCGAGGCGGCCCGACGGAGCCGACTGCGGGCCCAGATCCGACCGGGGGAGTACCATCCGACCCCGTCCGCGCGTCGCCATCTGGCTCCGCTCGGCCCCGAACCCTGACGGGTCTTTCCCGAATGACCGAATGCTTTTGAGTGGGGCCACGGTAGCCTCGACGGTCCGGTACCATGGGTGCCCGCGTCCGCACGGCCGTCCTCTTCGTCGTCATCATCGCGCTCTTCGTTGTCGTCGGGGGCCTGGTCGGGGAGTTCGTCTTCCAATCGTGGCTCGCCGGCCTCGTCATCGCCCTCAGCCTCGCCCTCGTGCTGAACCTGGTCTCGTACTTCCTTTGCGACCGGCTCGTCCTCTGGTCCACGAAGGCGAAGATCGTGAGCCCCGCCGAGGCTCCTCGCCTCGCGCAGATCGTGGACGAGCTCGCCCCCTCGTTCGGACTGGTCGCCCCCCGCATCGCCATCGTCCCCACCCAGACCCCGAACGCGTTCGCCACGGGGCGGGACGAGCGGCACGCGATCGTCGCCGCCACGGAGGGGATCCTAAGGATGCTCAACGACCGGGAGCTCAAGGGGGTCCTGGCGCACGAGCTCGCCCACATCCGCGACCGGGACGTCCTCCTGATGACGTTCGTCGCGACGCTGGCCGGGGCGATCTCCTACGCTGCGCAGATAGCGTTCTTCTCGATGTTCTTCGGAGGAAGCAACAACCGCAGCGGGGTCAATCCGATCGTGCTGATCCTGGCGCTCATCACCGCGCCGATCGCGGCGATGCTGATCCAGCTCGCGGTGTCGCGGTCGCGCGAGTTCCGGGCGGACGAGGTCGGGGCGTTCACGCTCGGCGACCCCGAGGCTCTGGCGAGCGCGCTTGAGAAGCTCGAAGTGGCGAACGTGCAGCGCCCGATGAACGTCGGGTCCCCCGCGCAGTCGAGCCTCTACATCGTCAATCCGTTCCGCGGGGCCTCCTTCGCGGCGATCTTCTCGACCCACCCGCCCACGCCCGAGCGGATCCGCCGGCTCCGGGCCATGCGGGCCGACCCCCATTACCGGCCCGTCGTACGGAGTCCGTCCGTCCGGTCCGGCACAGCACGTAGGCCCGCGAGGAACTAGTGGCCGCCATGCCCGCGTGTCCGGCGTGCGGGTCGGCCGTGGCCGACCAGGCGACCCAATGCCCGGCCTGTCACCTTTCCGTGACGCTCTTCGCCGCCGTCCGGGAGGCCGCGGGGAGCTCCTCCGACCGGGACCCGGCGTACGTCCGTACGATCGGGGAGCTGCTCGCGACGATCGACCTGGCGAAGCCGGCACCGCCATCGGGGGCCCCTCCGCAGGGGCTCATGAGCCGACCGGGTCGACCGGCTCCCTCCGTCCGCCCCGCTCCGGGGGCCCGAAAGCTGGTGGCCAAGGAGGTGGCTCCACTCCGCGAGCTTCCGGCGCTGCCGGCCTCCAAGTCCGACGCCGAGCTCCGGCGGCGGGTCCAGGAATACTTCGAGCTCGGCCGCCGCATGGGCGCGGACTTCACCGACTTCGAGGCGCGCACGAACGCCGCCTCGCTCTCGGGCGATGGGACCTCCCTCGAGGTGGTGGCGCGGGAGTTGTTCGTTCACCTGCTGAGCTCCCTTGCCGAGGAGTTCGAGGCGACCCTCACCCAGCGCAACGAGGTCGCACAACTGATCCCGACCCCGAGCGCGGACGTCGAGCTCGACGCGGTCCGCGAATCGATCCGGCTCGGTGACCTCGCGGGAGCGCTGCGGCGATTGAGCCACGTCCGGGACGAGCTCCTAAGGGTCGAAGAGGAGTGGCAGGTCGGTCGGATCCTTCTCACCGAATGCGACCTGCTTGTCCAGTCGATCCGCGAGCTCGGCGGCGACCCCGCCCCGGCCCAGGGTCCGCTCGAGGAGGGGCGGAAGTTCCTTTCGCAGGGCCGTCGCTCGGACGCGGAACAGCTGCTCGCGCGCGCCGCCGTCGCGCTGTGGACCGTGCTCGAGCCTCGGTTCTTCGAGGACCTGAGGAGGATCCGGGACCGGATGACCGATGCCCGCGGCGCCGGGGCCGACATCGCTCCGGCTGTCACGGACCTCCGGGAGGTCGCCACGGAGCTCCGTCAGCGCAATTTCGTGGGGGTGCTGACCGCCTACCGTCGCCTCCGGACGTTCGCCGACCAGCTCCTCCCGGCTGGGCCGGCGGAGGGCGGGGTCGGCGTCCTCGCGTCCGGGACCCGTTCGGACGACCCTTCCGCATAGATAATTAACCGGACCGAGGTCGACGGGACGTGCCGACCGAGGCGTTGCGAGGGTTCCGGGACTATCCGCCTCCCGAGGCCGGCGCCCGTTCCGAGATCCGTCGCCGCATGCGCTCCGCGGCCCGTCGGGGGGGCTACAGCGAGCTCGAGACCCCGTGTGTCGAGAGCTTCGAGCTCTACCAGACGAAGAGCGGGGAGGGGATCGCGGCGCAGGCCTGGATGTTCCGCGACAAGGGGGACCGCCCGGTCGCCCTCTCCCCGGAAACGACGCCGTCCTTGGCGCGCGTCTTCGCGGCCCGGGCGAAGTCGGAACCGCTCCCCGTGAAATGGTTCACGGTCTCGAAGTCCTGGCGCTACGAGGAGCCCCAGGCCGGCCGGACCCGGGAGTTCGTGCAGTTCAACCTCGACATCCTTGGGGTGCCCGGGGTCGAGGCCGAGGCGGACATCCTGGCGACGACCGCCCTCCTCATGGACGAGGTCGGCGCGCAGGGACTCTACGCGTTCCGGGTGAGCGACCGCGCGATCGCCGATGGGCTCGGCCGACGGGCGGGCACTCGTGAGACCGGCCCGTTCTTCCGGGCCGTGGACCAGTACCGCAAGATCTCCACCGCGGAGTTCGAGAAGGAACTCGCTTCCGCCGGTGTCATGCCCGACCGGATCGAGACGCTGCGTTCGTTCTTCGAGAGCGTTGGCGCGGGGGTCCCTCCCGCGAGCTTAGAGCCGTTCTTGGCCGAGCTCTCCCGCGGTGGCCTCGACGCCGCGGCGATGGAGGGAGTCGAGCGGGTTCGCAAGCTGTTCTCGTTGCTCGACCGGGCGGGGCTCGCCGACCGGACGGTCTTCGACCCGACGGTCGTTCGGGGCATCGCCTACTACACGTCGATCGTGTTCGAGGGGTACGCGAAGCAGGGGGACTCCCGGTCGCTGTTCGGGGGCGGCCGGTACGACCACCTGATCGAGCTGTTCGGGGGCCCCCCGACGCCGGCCGCGGGGATCGCCATCGGCGACCAGACCCTCGAGATCCTGCTCAAGGACGCCGGGCGCTGGCCCGAGGGGGAACCGCCCCTCGACACGTTCGTGGCCGTCGCCGACCCGGCTCGGCACGCCGACGCGATCGCCCTCGTTCAGGAGCTGCGGCGCGCCGGGCTGAGCGCCGACTGCGACCTACTGTCCCGGAACCTCTCGCGCCAGCTCAAGGAGGCGGCGCGGCGCCGGAGCCGCCGTGCGCTGATCCTGGGGCTGCGGGAGGTGGGACCGGATGCCCTGGTCGAGCGTGATCTCGCGACGGGTGCGCAGCGTGAGGTCGCTCGGAGCGCGGCGGTACGACCGGTGTGATCGCCTCGAACGTGTCCCCGTCCCAGAGCAGGATCCCCGGGGGCGATTCGGCCCCGTCCACGTAGCCGTACCAGTAGACGACGGCCCCTTCCCCGAAGATCTCGGTGTACGGTGCCAGCTGGCGCCGAAGGTTCTTCCGGAGCTCGACATCGTCCCCGAAGTTCGCCTTCGACTCGAT
>Ga0209039_10000126_pt1 | contig 68290 bp, 49 predicted proteins | sample BogFormECP12_OM1_FD_188238 | JGI IMG/M metagenome (GOLD analysis project Ga0209039, IMG submission 188238) | Bog forest soil microbial communities from Calvert Island, British Columbia, Canada - ECP12_OM1 (SPAdes) (version 2) | ecosystem: Environmental > Aquatic > Freshwater > Wetlands > Bog ...
CGCGAAGTACGCCGCGCTGTATTACGAGCGCCGGCGCGCCAAGGGCGTCACGCAAATGGAGGCGGCGGAAATCGCCCGCAAACCGTTGTACTTCGCCGCCCTGATGGTGGCCGCGGGCGACGCCGATGGGAGCGTGGGCGGCGCCGCCAACAGCACCGCGGAAACCGTGCGCGCGGCGCTCCACTGCGTCGGGCCGCACCCGCGCGCGAGGCTGGTATCGAGTGTCTTCATCATGGCGCTCCAGGACCGCTCGCAAGGACACAACGGGCTGATGGCGTTCGCGGATTGCGCGGTGGTGATCGATCCCACCTCCATGCAGCTCGCGGATATCGCCATCGCCACCGCCGAGAGCACGCGCGTGCTTCTCAATACCGAGCCGGTGGTGGCCCTGCTCAGCTTCTCCACCAAAGGCAGCGCCCGGCACCCGCAAGTGGACACGGTGGTGGAAGCGCTGGAAATGTTGAGGGCGCGCGAGCCCGATCTGAACGTGGATGGCGAACTGCAGGCCGACGCCGCGGTGTCGGTGTTGGTGGGCCAATCGAAAGCGCCGGGATCGAAGGCGGCGGGGCGCGCCAACACGCTCATTTTTCCGAACCTGGCCGCGGGCAACATCGGGTACAAGCTGCTGGAGCGGCTGGGCGGCGCGACCGCCATCGGACCGTTCCTGCAGGGACTGGCGAAGCCCGCCAACGACCTCTCGCGGGGCTGCTCGGCGGAAGACATTTTCAATGTGGCGGTGGTGACCGCATTGCAGTCGGAGACGCCATAATGCCATGCTGCCGTTCCGGCTGGTATATCACGAAAACTACGACCTACACCTCGGAAGCCACGTCTTTCCCTCGAAAAAATACGCGTGGTTGCACGACCGGCTGATCCACACACGGTTCGCAACAGCCGAGGATTTCACGGCGCCTGAGCCGGCGGCGGACGAGGATATCCTGCTGGTGCACGATCTCGAGTGGGTTGCGAAACTCCGCAGCGGCACGCTGACCTACCAGGACATTCTGCGCCTGGAAATTCCCTATTCCCGGCAGATGGTGGAGGCCTTCTGGCTGGCGGCGGGCGGCACCATACTGGCGGCGCGCCTGGCCCTCGAATCGGGCGTGGGGTTCAACCTGGGCGGCGGATTCCATCACGCGTTTCCGGACCACGGCGAGGGGTTCTGCGCCATCAACGATATCGCGGTGGCCATCCGGCGGTTGCAGCGCGACGGCGCCATCGGGCGCGCCATGGTGGTGGATTGCGATGTCCACCACGGCAACGGCACGGCGGCCATCTTCGCCGGCGACGATTCGGTTTTTACGCTCTCGATTCACCAGTTCAACAATTATCCCAGCGAGAAGCCTCCCTCGAGCCTGGACATTCATCTGCCGGACGGGGTTGCCGACGCGGAGTATCTCCACCGGCTGGGCGACGGCTACCGCGCCGCGCTGGCCATGTTCAAGCCGGAGCTGGTGATGTACGTGGCGGGCGCGGATCCCTTCTATGCGGACCAGTTGGGCGGACTGTCGCTCTCGTTCCTGGGGTTGATGGAGCGCGACCGGCTGGTGATTTGGACGGCGCTCACTCGCGGGATTCCGGTGGCCGTGGTACTGGCCGGCGGCTACGCGGAGAAAGTGGAAGACACCATCGCCATTCACGCCAACACGGCGGCGGTGGCCAGGGAAGTGATGGAGAAAGTGAAAGGTGGGCCGTGGGCATAGACAAAAAGGTATACTTTCAGCGATGCCCAACCACACCTTGCCTGTATCCACCATGAAGGATCCCGTCACCTGGCTCTACCCGCCCATCGAGCCCTATAACACGGGCCGGCTCCAGGTTTCGCCGGTCCACGAGATCTACTTCGAGGAGAGCGGCAACCCCTCCGGCAAGCCGGTGATCTTTCTGCACGGCGGTCCGGGCGGCGGTTCCGATCCCAAACAGCGCCGCTTCTTCCATCCCGAAAAGTACCGTATCGTGAACTTCGACCAGCGCGGCTGCGGCAAGAGCACGCCCTACGCGTCTCTGGAAGCCAACACCACCTGGGACCTGGTCGCCGACATCGAGAAGGTCCGCGAGCGCCTCGGCATCGATCGCTGGCAGGTGTTCGGCGGATCGTGGGGTTCCACGCTCGCCCTCGCCTATGCCGAAACTCATCCGGAGCGCGTTATGGAACTCGTTCTCCGCGGCATTTTCCTCCTCCGCAAGCAGGAAATCGACTGGTTCTACCAGCGCGGAGCGTCGGTCCTCTATCCCGACGCGTGGGAGCCGTATCTGGCCCATATCCCGGAGGCCGAGCGCGGCGATCTGCTCTCCGCCTACTACCGCCGTCTTACCAGCGACGACCCGGCCGTGCGGCTGGCGGCTGCGAAAATCTGGAGCGGGTGGGAGGGCGCCACCTCCAAACTAATGCCCGACGCCGCTTTCACCGGCCACTACGAAGAAGATGAGTTCGCCCTGGCCTTCGCGCGCATTGAGGTCCACTACTTCCACAACAAGGGTTTTTTCGAAACCGACGACCAGTTGCTGCGCAACGCTTCGCGCATCCGCCACATCCCCGGAGTGATTGTCGAAGGCCGTTACGACGTCGTTTGCCCCATGGAAAGCGCGTGGGCGCTCCACCGGGCGTGGCCCGAAGCCGACCTCATCATCACCCCCGATAGCGGCCACAGCGCCTTCGACCCCCCAAACAGCCGCGCCCTGGTCGCGGCGACGGACAAGTTCGCCTGAGTGTCGCGCGGCCGTCAGGCGCGGGTGCGCGACATAGACGCGGAATCCGTTACTTCTCCGGCGTAACGCCGGCGGTCTTTGCCGCCGGTAGGTTGTCCGGATTGGGAAAAACACCGGCGACAAGATCGCCGGCGCTACGGGCACGCCGTACGTATCCCAAGGTTGTCCATTTTTGTGTCGCGCAGCCGTCAGGCGCCCGGCGGCCCGCACGAGACTACAATGGTCACATGGTCAAGACGTTTGAGGTGCGTCGCACCAAAGTGGAGAGGTCCCCCGCCGGTTTCGACGGACGCGCGTGGGTTCGCGAGCTGCGCACGCTGCAAACGGCCACAAAGACACGAAAAAGGCCGAAGCTGCTCATCGAACGCATTCTCGCCGAGCATCGCTCGGACCGCGTCTGAACCGTGAACCGTTACGTGGGGAAGATGTCCTGATTGCTTCCGCGGTGACCGCCCGAGCGAGAATCATGGTCGCAACCGATAGCCGATTGCGGCAGGTGGCGGCCATGGCGAAGTTGAAGCTGGCGCCGTGACGCAACCCGGCCAGCCGGTGGAACGTCATAATGGTCGAATGGGTTTCGCCGCCCGACCTCTGTGCGTGATCGCCGTCGCAACCGGGTTGCTCGGCGCTCAATCCGGCGCGCCCACGGTTCAAACCGAAACCGCAACCAACGTCAAAGCCCTGATGGCGCGCGCGGTGCAGGCGTACGACGCCCGGAACGATTCCGTGGCGTTGGAACTTTTCCGCCGGGCCGCGGTGATGGGCGACGTCGATGCCATGATGTACCTCGGCGTGATGTACGGAACCGGCCGCGGCGTGAACGTGGACTACGCGGCGGCCATGGCCTGGTTCCGCCACGCGGCGGATGCCGACAACAGCCAGGCCATGTGCAACATCGGCCTCTTGTACCTGCAAGGGCTGGGCACGCCGAAAAACTACAGCGAGGCCATGAGCTGGTTCGGCAAGGCCGCGTCTTTCGGCAACGCCGAGGCGATGTTCAACGTGGGCGTGCTCTACCGCGATGGTCTGGGATCGCCCGTCAATTATGCCGAGGCCATGAAATGGTTCCGAAGGGCGGCGGGCGCGGGGGATATCACCGCCGTCAACGCCGTCGGCGTATTGTACCAGCAGGGTCTCGGCGTCCCGGTGGATTACGCCGAGGCCATGAGTTGGTATCGGAGAGCAGCCGATGCGGGCAACGACACGGCGATGTACAACGTCGGCCTGCTGTGGGAGATTGGACTCGGGATGGCCGCGGACCGCGACCAGGCCATCATCTGGTATCGCAAGGCGGCCGCCGCGGGGAACGACGCCGCCAAGGCTGCGCTGAAAAGTCTGGGCGTCAAGGACTGACCCCTCGGCCTCGGCGCGCCAATGCGGCTTCCAAGCCTCTTCGAGCGGCATCGAAGTCCGGTTTGATCCGAAGAGCTTCCGAGAACTGCGCGATCGCCTCGTCGAGCCGCCCCGTGCTGGCAAGTAACATGCCCAGAGTGTTGCGCACGCTCGCATCCGTGGGCCTCAACCGAGCCTCAGCGTCAAACTGGGCCACCGCTTCGTTCAGTCTTCCCCGGCTCACCAGAGCGACTCCCAGGCTATGGTGAGCCTCGGCGTGGTCGGGCCTGAGCCGGACGGTTTCGGAAAACTGGGCCATGGCTTCGTCCATGCGCCCCACGGCGGCAAACATCCTTCCCAGGTCATAGTGCCCGCCGGGATACTCCGGCCTCAGTTGGACCACTTCCCAGAACTCTCGCAGCGCTTCGTTGGCGCGGCCCTGGCTGAGCAAAAGCGCCCCATAACCGGAATGCGCCTCCACGCTGCCGGGCTGGAGACTAAGCGCTACGCGATATTCCTTCTCCGACTCGCCGGCCTGCCCCTGCCGTCTGAGGATCGTCGCCAGGTTGACATGCGCCTCCGGGTAATCGGGCTTGATGCGGAGCGCCTCGATTACGTGGCCCCATGCTTCTTCATTTCGCATTTGTGTCAGATAGTAATTCGCCAGATTATTCTGCGCGATATGGTTGCCGGCCGTAACTTCGACGGCGTGTTCGAAAAGCGCCCCGCTATTGGCCCAGTATCGTAGCTGGAGCCAGGTCGGCACCAGGCAGGCCGAACAGGCGGCGACCGCCGAGACCGCGGCCACGGTCCTGGCGCGTGGATGCCGATCAACAAACTCCGCCGCCCCCCAAATCAGCATGATGCTCAGCCCCACCATGGGCAGGTACGTGTACCGATCCGCCGACGCCTGCCCTCCCACCTGCACGAACCCGATCACCGGCACCAGAGTCCCGAGATACCAAAACCATCCGACCGCCAGATACGGGCGAGGGCGAAACCATCGGAGCGCCAGGGCCGTGATGCCCGCCAGCGCCACGCCGGCCGCCACCGCGCGCCACGCGGGCAGGTTGTGGGAATACGGGTAATACACGGCCAGCTTCGCGGGCCAGAACATCCTGGCAAAGTACAGAATGTAAGTCACCAGGGCATTCGCAACCCGCAAACCGGCGGGCAAAGAACTAAGCAATCGGACGGCGTGCCCTTGTTGTTGCGCAACGTACGTCGCCAGGGACACACCGGCCGCAAGCGCGAAAAGCGGCAATTTTTCCCAGAGAATGGCAAGACGATTGGCGCGGCGCAGGGGCCATACATCCAGCAGCAGCAGCACGAATGGCAGCGTGACGATCATCGGCTTGGCCATCAGGCCGCCACAGAATGCGAGCAAGACAAGCAAATAGCGGCCCAGGCCGGGCTGTTGCGCATAACGCGCGTAACACCATAGCGTCAGGAACCAGAAGAACGCGCAGAGGACGTCCTTTCTCTCCGCGATCCAGGCTACGGATTCGACATGCAGGGGATGCAAAGCGAAAAGAAAGGCCACCAAGGCGCTGCGCCAGACGGCTCCGGTCATGCGTTTCAGGGCGGCGAACAGAAGCAGACTGGCCAGCGCGTGGAACAGCACATTTGCCAGGTGATGCCACCCGCTGCGCAGCCCGAACAACTGGTAAGCCGCCATATGAGAAACCCATGTCAGCGGAAACCAGTTGGCGGCGTCGAAGGAAGTGAACGCCCAAACCACACCGTTCCACGTCAGTCCGGCGCGTACGTGGTTGTTTTCGCCGATGTACTCCGGGTCGTCGAAGTTGAGAAAGTCAAAATGCCGCACCCGGCTGTAGACTGCGAAAGTGGCCAGAAACAGCAGCAGGTAGACGCACAGCACGCGCGTTGAATGGTGCTCGCGAACCGGAACGGCCGCCTTGCCTTCCGCCGGGCCGGGGCGAACCTTGGTTGGACGTCTGGCTCGTTTCCTCACGAATGCGCCGCTCCCGCCGCCGCCATTTTAACAGCGTTTGATCAGCGATTCCGCAACCGAGTTTCTTAACCGGCCAAAGCATCTGATTGCATTGTTGTTTTAGCCCGGATTCAAGCGAAGAGCGAATTCGTATTGTAGCGTTCGGCAGGATTTCAACACCGTGCCCTTGTGGTATAGAACATATTGAGGTTTTAGCCTGCATTTCCACTTTGAGCAGTTGCTGATGACCTCTTGATGGCCTCCGACGCCTTTATTCATGCGGGTCTCAACGTGATGAAGACGCTCCGGAGGTCAACACCCAATGGGTGAGAGACAAAACGGGCCATTTCAGCTCTCCTTCAATGCCTCCGCGGCTGAGTTGCCATCGGTTCCGGTCGAATGAAGTGCGGCTATGGCTGAGCCTGATCGCCTACAACTTGGGAAACCTCCGGCGGCGGTTGGTGCTGCCGAGGAAGATCGAGAATTGGTCGCTGACCAGCTTGCAACAACGGTTGGTGAAGACCGGCGGCCGGCTGGTCAAGCACGCCCGGTATTACTGGCTAATGCCGATTGAGAGCCATCTCACACGGCGGCTGTTCGGGAGCATGGTACGGCGGATCGGTGCCTTGGCGGTGGCGACCGGGTAGCGGGAGGGCGATGATAAAGCGAAACCGGACAGGCCAGGACGTGAGGGCCGGAGAGGTGTTTGTGGAGAGCAGTGAAAAGACGGGAGTTCGCGATTTTGGATTTTGCGCGCAGGGCGACAGCCCGGTCTGCAGGGTCGAAAACGGCTCCCGAAGAGAGAATGCAGTTCGCTGGACCAAAGGTTGGCGGTTTGGCTTATACTGAATGAGATCCGGAAGTCCAAAATGGGAATTCCAAATTAAGGGGGTTCTTAACACCACGTCCTAACCGTTAAGAGAACGGTCCCACTGCCGTTACGATTAGCCGGAACGCATTGATTATACGTGTTTAAATCCCATGACACCGTATCGAACCTAGCGCAGGGTATCGCCCCGATTTATTATTTCGGCAGTCGTCAACTTGCAGTACGTTATACGCAACTCTAGCGGTAGCCTTTAGTGGGGGTGTACAGGGTGGGCGATCTCGTGGGAGGATATTTGTGATTTAGGTTTCTTTGCCGGTTTAGTAATCGGGATCTGGAACTCATACTGGGGCCGCGCCTATCTGGATAGGCGTTACCCGTGTTTATAATGGGAGACGCGAAGCCGCGGCGGATTGTCCACCTGCCAGGCGACGAGCCCGGCGGGGAGCGCAATCCGCGAAAGGGCGGAACACGCGGAGAGTCGACGAAGGGTCGGCTTTCCGCAACGGCGCAAGGGCGGAAAGCCTCCGGAGGCGCCGGGCGAGGAACTCCGCGCCAAGCGCGCGGGGGCGTGGCGGGTAACCGAAGAAGAGGATCCTGATGATAACAAAACAGGGTTGGTTGGTCCGTGTGGCTCTATTAGCGGCTTTGAGCTCGATGCCGCTGCTGAGCCAAGGAGACCGAGGCCAGATTACCGGAACCGTGACGGACGCCAGCGGGGCCGTCGTGCCCAACGCACATATAACGGTCATTCAAAAGAGTACCAACTCGTCGTACAAGGTGGAGACCAGTTCGACGGGCGATTTCACGATGCCCGCCTTGGCGATCGGCGCCTACCAGGTGAAGGTCGAGAAGGAAGGCTTCAAGACCCATATCACCGACGACCTGGCGGTAGCCCCCGGAGGCACGACGCGCGTGGACGTGGTACTCGAGGTGGGCAGGGCGACGCAAAGCGTCGAGGTCAGCGCCGCCGCGCAGATGGTACAGACGGAGAACGGCAAAGTGTCTACGACCGTATCGGCATTCCTGGTCGACTCACTGCCGGTCTTGGTGAACGGCGCTTCGCGCAGCCCCTTCGACATTGCGCTGGGCACGGCGGAGGTGAGCAATGCCGCCGGCGTATACCACATCGGCGGCGGCAACAATGCCCTTGGCGTGGCGCTCGACGGCTCTTCCATGGCCGGCGGTAAGAACGGCGCCGACCAGTCGGACGCGGCCTCCAGGTTTTCGCCGTCGGTGGAAGCCCTTACGGAGTTCAACGTGGAAGCCGGCGGCTTTAAAGCCGAGACGGGCCACGCCTCGGGCGGAACCATCACCTTCGTCTCCAAGTCGGGTACCAACCAGTTCCATGGCAGCGCATTCGAGTTCCTGCGCAACCAGGACCTGGATGCCCGCAGTTTCTTCGCCACCACGAGGCCCATTTACAAGCAGAACAACTTCGGGGTCACGGCCGGCGGGCCGGTCTGGATCCCCAAACTCTACAACGGAAAGAACAAGACGTTCTTCTTCGGCTCGTACGAAGGATTCCGGAACCGCAACGGCGCCAGCAACGGTACGTTTTATAGCGTGCCGACGCCGGAGATGTATAACGGCGACTTTAGCAATTGGGTGGACGGAAACAACAAGTTGTACCCGATCTACGATCCGAATACGCAGGTCCTGGTGAACGGAGCGTATCAGAGAACCCCTTTCGCCGGCAATAAGATTCCCGTGTCGGAGTTCGACCCGGTAGCCGCGCCGATCGCTAAGTACCTGGCAACTATCATCGCGCCGAACAGACCCAACGTCGCGCTGACGCCGGGGACTTCCGCCTACGTCCGGAACAACTACGTTTCCAACGGCGCTGCGCTCAACCCGCGAGATGTGTGGAGCGCCAAGATCGACCAGAACCTGGGCTCGAAGCACCACTTCTCGTATTTGATGAACCGCTCCAAGAACGAAAACGCGTACGGCCCCACCGGTTCCAACCTTCTGCCTATCCCGATCGGCGGCGACGTAGGGGTTTACTACGCTCAGGTGTATCGCGGGAATTGGGATTACACAATTACTCCGACCCTCATCAACCGCTTCTTCGGCGGATTCAACCACTATCTCGAGGATCAGGGCTCGACGGCGCGAGAAGTAGACCAATCGCTCGCCACGGGCTCCGGCCTGCTGCCCGCCGGGTACTGGAAAGGGAAGGGCATCTGCATACCGGGTTACCCCGAATGCTCGAGCTTTCCTCCAATCAGCACGGGCGATTTCACCGCCTGGGGCGACACCGGCACGAACGGCTCCGACCGCTTGATGTTCGAAATGCACGATGACATGACGAAGACCAAAGGCGCGCACACCTTCCAGTGGGGTTATTTTTTCAACGACACCCATTACGACGGCTTCGGCGCGCAGAACATATCGGGCACGACGGTATACAGTTGGCGCAACACGTCCATTCCGGGGGCCGCGAGCCAGGCGGCCGGCGGCGGCAACGGGTTGGCGTCCATGCTGCTGGGACAGGTGAACGGCGACAACCTGGATACGGTCCGCTACGTTACCTTGGTGTACCGTACTCACCAGGCATATGTACAGGACGACTGGAAGGTTTCGCGCAAGCTCACGGTGAACATCGGCTTCCGCGCCGATATGAACCTTGCGCCGGATAATGGCGACGGCCGGTTGAGCGATCTGAACCTGACCCTTGCGAACCCGGGCGCGGGCGGGCGTCCGGGCGCCATCGAGTTCGCCGGAAGCGGTCCGGGCCGGGTGGGCAGCAAGTCGCTTGTCCCCAACTGGTACGGCAAGGAGCCGCGGCTTGGTTTCGCCTTGGCCCTGAACGATAAGACCACCATCCGCGGCTCCGCCGCGCGCTACTTCGGACCGGTGGAAGGAGCCAACGGCTCTTCGCACTACATCGGTTTTGTGGTGAAGTCGACGGCCACCGACACGACCAACGGCATCCAGCCGCTCTGGATACTTCAGCAAGGCCATCCGAAATATAACGTGCCGCCGATGATCGATCCAAGCGTCGCCAACGGCCTGTCCGCCATTCCGTACTGGAACGGGATAAGCGGGAACAAGCCCTCCGGCGAGTTGGGTTACTCCTTCGCCCTCCAGCGGCAGGTTAGCTCTACCTCCTCGCTCGAGATCGACTACCTGGCGACGCTGGCCAGCCATCTGACGTCGAATATTCTGGCCCTTAACCAAGTCCCATACCGGTCCCTGCCCGACAGTCTGAATCCGTTCACGGCGAACGGGCGCACGGCGCTGGGCTCGCTGGTGGGCTCGGCCACGGCGAACGCGGCTGGGGTCAGCCCGCCGTGGACCTGCGCCGCCGGCTCGACCGGCTGCACTGCCTTCAACACGCTGTGGGGCAACGGGGCGTCGGTGACGCAAGCCATGAGGCCCTATCCGCAGTACGGGTACATCGACTCGCAGCTTGGCGGAGGAGACCGGGCCGGCCATTCCACGTATAACGCCATATTTGTCAAGTACAACAAGCGGATGGGGGCGGGATTGGCCATGCAAGCCTCCTACAAGCTCTCGAAGTGGCTAGGCGACGCCGACGCCAGCAACGGCGACCAGTACGACCGGAGGCTGCTCAAGTCGATTCTGGGTGGGGATCAGACGCACGTGGTGGCATTCACGTACGCGTACGAACTCCCCGTCGGGAAAGGGAAAGCGCTTCTGAGCAACCGCGGCGTGGCTGCCGCCATCTTGGGCGGCTGGCGCATCTCCGGCATCCAAAGCTACGCCAGCGGAACGCCGATGGCCCTTGGTACGCCCATCTCGTTCCCCATCGGAGAGTTCACCAACCAGGCCCAAATCACCACTTACAACGGCTGGGGCGGCACCTACAGCGGCAGGTTCGATCCCAACACGGAACTCTATCTCCAGCCGCAGTCTTTCTTCCCGACGCAGACCTACAACTCGATGGGAAATGCGACCCGGTATAATCCCAAGATGCGCTATTGGCCGAGCTTCAATGAGAATGAAAACGTGGCCCGTACGTTCAACCTGAAGGAAAAGGCTCACCTGGAGTTCCGTTTCGAGGGGTTCAACGTCCTGAACCGCGTCGCGTTCGGCCCGCTGAGCGGCGCAACCACGCTCACCAACGCCAACTGGGGCAAGTGGGGGGCGCAGGCGAACAACGCTCGCCGCATGCAGTTGGTGGCGAGACTGACTTGGTAATCGTATCTTCCCTCTGAGCCCGGCCGGAGCCGCCGGCCGGGCTTGTCAATCGATCGGAAGGAGTACTTCAGGCCAAGCGGGACTGGAAGTGCGCCGGCTCTCAGCCATCTTTCCGCCCCACTCCTTGCTGCTAGGGTAGATACATGGACTACGTGAGGCTTGGATCGACGGGGCTGAAGGTGTCGCGGCTCTGCCTCGGAACCATGACTTACGGTTCCAGAAAATGGCGCGACTGGGTGCTCGACGAAGAAGAAAGCCGGCCTTTCATCCGGCGCGCGCTGGAACTGGGGATCAACTTCTTCGATACCGCCGACATGTACTCGGGGGGCGCAAGCGAGGAGGTCCTCGGCCGGGCGCTGCGGGATTTCGGCCCGCCGCGCGATCGCGTTGTCGTCGCCACCAAGGTCTACAACCCGATGGGCGACGATCCCAACCAGCGCGGCCTTTCCCGCAAGCACATCCTCCACGCCATCGATGACAGCCTGGAACGCCTCGGCATGGATTACGTGGACCTCTATCAGATCCACCGCTTCGACTACGATACGCCCATCGAGGAAACGCTGGAAGCGCTCGACGACGTGGTCAGGAGCGGCAAAGCCCTGTATATCGGGGCGTGTTCCATGTTCGCCTGGCAGTTCGCCAAGATGCTCCACATGGCTGACGCCATGGGCGTCCCGCGTTTCGCCACGATGCAGGACCATTACAACCCGATCTACCGCGAGGAGGAGCGCGAGATGCTGCCGCTGTGCCGCGAGGAGGAGATCGGCGTGATCCCGTGGAGCCCGCTGGCGCGCGGATTCGTCATGGGCTACCGACGCCGCGAGGGCAGCGGGGCTACCGTCCGCGCCAAGACCGACGATTACGGCCACAGCATCTATTACCAGCCATCCGACCTCGACATGGTGAACCGCATTACCGAGGTGGCGCGCCAGCGGGGCGTCTCGAACGCGCGGATCGCGTTGGCCTGGGTCGCGCAGCAACCCGGCATCACGGCGCCCGTATTCGGCGCGAGCAAGCCCGGCCATCTGGAGGACGACGTAGCCGCGCTCGAGATCAAGCTGGACGATTTCGAGTTGAAGGCGCTGGCCGAGCCGTACCAGCCGCATCGGGCATCGGATTTTAGGGCACGCGTGATTCCCGACGCGGAACGCCCAGACGCCCGCCGGCGGCCGGATTCGGAGTGGTAAAACTTAGATCGCTCAACCGGTCGTCTCCCGAAATCGGCGCCATGTTCATTTCATACCGGAAGCCGAGATTCAGGGTAAGTTCAGGCGGGACCTTCCAGTCGTCCTGGATATACGCTTGGTTCGTGCGAAACCAGATGGAAAGGTAGCGCGGCGTATCCAGCGAGTAGCTGTTCACCCTAAATCCGGCAGTCTGAGCGCGGCCTGAACGGTCCAAGGGATTGCTACCTTGAGACATGGAAGATAATCGGGTCGTGATTCCGGCTCAGCCGCAGCAAACCTAATGGAATGTTGAGGTTTCGCTCATCGCGAAAGCTCGCCTTAACAGTTAGGCGGGACCGTTACGGTGGTTAAACCGTCCCCTGCCTCTAGGCAAAGGCTATGATATGATTGCACCGTTGGGTGCAAACCAGCAGGGGAAGAAGCCTGGCGCCTTACCTCTAGGCGAAGGCTTATGATATGATTGCACCCGTCAAAGGAATGTGCGAGAACGAAGCCACGAAGCTGGACGAGTCCCAGGAGCGGGCCGTGCGGGCGGAACTCAACCGCTTGCTGGAAAGCGCCGCGTTTCGCACCAGCAAGCGATGCAGTGAGTTCCTCGAGTACGTCGTCGAGCGCACGATCAGCGGGCCGAACGGTGCTCTCAAAGAACGCTCCCTCGGAGTGGAACTCTTCCGGCTTGCGACGGATTTCGACCCCGGTCAGCACACGATCGTCCGCGTAACAGCGAATGAGGTACGGAAGAAGCTAGCCCAGTATTACCTCCCTGAGAACGGCGCGTCTCATGCGGTCAGAATCGACCTGCCGCCGGGGTCCTACAGGGCCGAATTCAGGTGGGAGACGTTGGCCGCGGAGCCGGCCCAAGAACTCGCCGCGGGGCGGCCCGCCACGGACCACCCGGTCGCCGAGCCGCACGCCGCGGAGCTGACCACGGAGGCGCCCGCCCAGGAGCCAACGGTGGCGGAGCCGCGTATTCCGGCACACACGAGCGTGTTCACTCCACTAGTCATCGCTTGCGTCATGGCATTCGTGTTGACGGCTGGCGCTTTTTTATGGTGGCGCGGCCGCGCGAAGCCGGTCTCCGCCGATGCCAGGTCCAGTTCCGTTTCCGGCGCCGTTCCAACCGCCCTTATCAATGGCGAGGATTTGCGGATGATCGCGGGATCTACCACTCCCTACATTGACCGCAGCGGACAGACATGGGGCCCGGATCGCTTCTTTTCCGGAGGTTCTGTGGTTGTCCGGTCGTCCGCGAGAATCCTTCGAACACTCGATCCGGATATTTACCGGCGCGTACGCCAAGGCGACTTTCAGTATGACATTCCGCTGAAGCCCGGCTCCTATGAGCTGCGTCTTCATTTTGCCGAGACCGGGCTAGCCGATTTCATCAGCGCGGAATCCAGCGGTGAGGGGCAGCGTCTGTTTCGAGTCTTCGCCAATGGGAAACAGATTCTGGATTCGTTCGATGTAGTAGCTGACGCCGACGGTGCCAATACTTCAGATGAGAGAGTGTTCAGGAACATCTCACCCGCCGAAGATGGCTTTCTTCACCTGAGCTTTGTCTCCTTCAGGGGAACTGCAATCCTGAATGGAATCGAGGTGTTGCCGGTCAGTCCGGGTAAGGCGAGGCCGGTCCGAATTCGATCGGGTTGGACCTCGTCGTGGCAGGATCCCGCCGGTCAGCAGTGGCAGGCCGACTCGTATTTTCTTGGAGGAAATGCGCTCGTCCGCACGACCAATCCGGCTCAGCAGAACAATGCAATCACGCCTGACATGGCGCTCTACGCCAGCGAGCGGTGGGGACATTTTTCCTATGCGGTGCCCGTGGCCGAGGGCCGGTACCGGGTGACGATGAAATTCTGCGAGGGACACTACGGACCGCACAACTCCGGCATAGGCGGGCTGGGCAGTCGCGTGTTTGACGTATATTGTAACGGCGTGGCCCTGCTGAGGGGCTTCGACGTCTTTAAGGAGGCGGGCGGAGAAGGCCGGCCTCTGGACCGAACCTTTTCCGGGATTCGACCCAACGCTCAGGGCAAAATCGTCCTCACGTTCGTTCCGACTACGGGAATGGCGTTTGTGAATGGCATCAAAGTCGTGGAAGATTCGCAGTAATCGAGTACGCCGCCGCCGATTACTCTCTCACCTCGAATTCGTACACACTGATGCTGGCGGGCGGCAAGGTGAGTCGGCGCGGCGCTTGTGGCAGTGAACTCTCCGCCATCGCCGCCGGAGGGCCGCTGAACCCGGCTGGTCCGGGCCCGGCCGGCGACGGCGCAGTCCCGGCTGGAGCAGTCAGTTGCCAAACCTTGGCAGCCCCGCTGGGCTGGACGCCGGTCAGATTCAGGTCGCAATCCTGTGTCGTCTCGGTGGGATTGACCACGGAAATGGCGAGTTTCCTGCGATCGGAGCTCAGCGCCGCAAAGACGTCAATCGGGTAAGTTGGACTTCCGGAAGGACGCGCCGGGAGGTCCACCCCAAGGGTTCCCTTGATGGCATGCTGGGGAGAGTTGCCGTTCACGGCAACCGGCAGTGCGCCTGCAAAGCGGTCGTGCAGCACCTTGATCACCAGCCCTTCCAAGCGGTATCCAACTGCTTCTCCGAAGGCGTCGTTCGCCAGGGTCCCCATGCCCCCCGTCGCCACCCCCAAGGCGACCATTTCCGAGTGCCGGAAAAACTCGTGGTAGACCAAGGCATTGGTCATGGGATTCAGCATCGGATTGCCGATGGGGGGAGCGCTGCTCGAAGGATTCACCGATCGGTTCCTCGGCGCCCATTCGTCGAAAGCGAACTTGATGTCTTTACCCTTGAGAGACGGCATCCTCTTCAAGTACTCCTCCCATGCTTCGAATTTCATTTGCACTTTGTTCGACATCCGGCGCACTCTGTCGACGAGCCGATCGTCAGCCTCGACAAATGCCTGCTTCTCGGCGTCAATCGCCAGGTTGGGGTAGCCGTAGAAGTGCTCACCGAGGTAGTCGATATAGTCGGCCGAACGTTCCAGCAACGCTCCGGTCCAGTCATACTTCGTGCCAAAGCCGAACGGCACCTTTTCCTTCACTTCTTCCCGGCCCGGGAAGCTGCCTAACTGCCGGTTCTCGATGTAGGTCCAGGAGAGTTCTTCCGGCGTGGCGCTGGAGGCGATCACCTTGATGGTGGGGTCGACTTTCCTCATTGCCTTGACGATCAGGTTATGCTTCTCCGGGTACTGGGTGACCGCCATGTGGCCCCACTGCCAGGGACCGTACATTTCGTTGCCAATTCCCCAGATCTTTACGCCGTAAGGCGCGGGATGTCCATTAGCCGCGCGCAACTGCCCCAGCCGGCTCGTGGCGGGACCGTTCACGTACTCGATTTCCTCCGCTGCCGAGTGGGCGTCGCCGAGCCCCGAGTTCACTGCAATGTAGGGCTCCGCGCCGATCAACCGGCAAAAGGTCATGAAATCGTCGATCCCCATGTCGTTGGACTCCATCCCGTTCCACGCAAGTTCGCGCCGGGGCGGCCGCTTATCGGCGTCGCCTATGCCGTCGCGCCAGTCGTAGGCGGACACGAAGTTCCCGCCGGGCCAGCGCGCAATCGAAATTCCCTGCTCCTTCAGCAAACGGACGGTCGCGGCCTTGAAACCCGAGATGTTATCCGCGGGCATGAGAGAAGCGGCCGCAATGTGGAAAGCGCCGTTGCCGGTCCCGACAATCTCGAAGAGGCCTTCGTTGGTATCCGCCTTGGCTGTGAACTTCAGGGGAAACTTGGCGTAGCTAGTGGTAAGCGCAGGTATGCCGATCGTTTGGCGATCGCCCGGATTGGGCCCCCAGGCCAGAGTGACTTCCACCTTGGCACCGGCGCTCGCTGCCAGCACCACGCGCCCTGAGTAGGCCCTGCCGGCGCGTAGCGTGATCCCCGACTGGCTGATGCCGTGTGGCGTTGCCATTTCCAACCGGATGACCGGACTCCACTCGCCCACGTAGGAGTGCTTGCGGTCCATGACCACAAATTCGTCGCCGCCGACCGGCATCCATCGGCGTTGCGGCCCCCTTCGGCCAAACCCTCCCGCCGGCGCGGTGGCCGGCTTTGAGTCGATCTCGATGAAGAACTTCCGGTCGGACAACATCTCGGCCCAAACCTGGGTCGTGGCCGGCTCCATGAAGCCGCCGAACATCAGCTTCGTGATGGGCTGCCCCGTGCGCGTGGCGTCAATGGTGGCCGCCACAGGTTGCGCTGCCGACGTCCCGGTAAGAACCGTGACCAGCGTCGATATTAGAAACCACTGCCTGCTGCTATGCATTTCTGTCCTCCGATGAAAATGGGGGACCGGTCGCGGAACCGCACCCGCGACCGGGCTGAAGGAAATCCTGTTTATGCCGCCGGGGCGTCTACCGTGCGCCCTATCTGAAGAGCCGCGGTGCGAAGTCGTTCAAGCACCGCCGCCATGTCAGCCATTCGTGGGCCGTGTCTGGCGACTCGAAGTAGACGTTGTGAATGCCGGCTTGAGTCAATGCGTCGCTGAAACCTTTTGTTCCTTGTCCTTCTGCGGAGCCGATCCCCAGGAAGAGTACCTTAACTTTTTTGTTGAACGCGGCCGGGTCCGCGAACGCACCGCCGCAGGCGGTCTTCGGATCGAAGGTCCCACCCCTACCGCCGCAGCTTCCGCTAAATCCACCTAGGTATGCGAACTTGTCCAGATTGTTGAGTGCGGTCGTAAATGTCTGCATCCCGCCCATCGAGAGCCCCGCCATGGCGCGGTTCTCGCGCCCGGGAAGCGCTCTGTAGGTCCGCTCGACCATGGGAATCAAATCGGTGAACATCATGTCGGTGAAAGCCGAAAGGTTAAATCCTCCCATGCCTCGCCCGCCGGGACCCGCGCCGCGCCCGGGCGGAGCGCCCGCCGCGCCCGCGGCGGGAGGAGTCCCTTGCCCTGGCGCGCCCGCTCCGCCCCGCGCCGCCGGAGCGGCGCCTGGATCCGGAACCAACCCGCGTGCGGCGAATAGGGCAGCGCTTTCGCCGGGCTTCACGGCGTTGAGGTTGTCCATGACGACGATCATCGGTTTGGCCTTCTTGTCCGCGATTAGGTTGTCCATGATGAAATCCACATGCCCTTGGGTGTACCAGCCGGTTTCGTCTTCGCCCCAGCCGTGTAGCAAATACAGAACGGGGAACTTCGCCTTGGCGTTGGTCTCGTAATCCGGCGGCGTGTAGACGAAACAGCGCCGCCACTTGCCCGTGATCTTAGAGAGATACCACTGCTCGCTCACGTGACCATGCGGCACATCTTTGGCATGATAGTAGTCTCGATCCGCCGGCTCGGGAATCTCGATTCCGCTGTTCTGCCATCCGGATCCAAAGAAGGTCATAGTCGACGGGTCCGCGACGGTGGCTCCATCGATCTGAAGGCTGTAATAGTGGAAGCCAACCACCAGCGGCGTTGTGGTTACGGTCCAAATGCCGTCCGCGCCCTTCGTCATGTCGAACCCCCGCCCGATGCGGACTGTTACCTTTTGGGCGTCCGGCGCGACGACACGGAACATCGCGCGATTGTCCGGATAAACACACGGATACTTGGCCTCCGGAATATTCAGCGCCGAGGGCCTGCAGTCGTCTGGAGCCTGTCCCCAGCACAATCCGCAGCCCAACGCCGCTATAATCGGTAACGACCTCATGAGTCCTCCTTAGTAGCATCTGAGGTCGCGGCCAGCCGTGCCGCGACCCCGAGCATTGGTTTGCGTAAGCTTAGCGCACAAATCCCGCAGGCAGTAGGTTTGCTACGGTGTCCCGGGTTCAAGACCAATGGAATCATCACGGTTGCGCTCACAATTGCAAGCCGGGCCTAACCGTTAACCGGGATTCTCGCCCAGGTTAAACCATGCCGGCTATTAGGCCTTGACAGCGTGGCCGATTTAGGATTATAAGATCATAAGGCCAAAAAGTTTGGGGGCCGAACAAAATGGGCCGGTCTCGCGTCAGTTCGGTCGAACGGTCCATTAGGGGAGGCTTCCGCCTCCGACGCACGGGGTGGTTCTCCCACGGTTTTAGGTGGTCCCGGACAAATCGGAGAAAGGAGTTAGCATGCGGCAGACGAGGAGGCTCGCAGTTCTTCCGGCCTTTGCGTCGGCAGGGTATGCGCAGACTAGTTTGCCGCGACACTGGTGCCGCAGCAGTTGGGCTAACAGTTAAACGGAGAGCTTCAGAAGCTCGTCACGGGAGCGCAACCTCCAGATTTCATAGGAGTTGCACACCTGACACCGTACCGAACCTAGCCATGGCCTGTGCTAGGCGTAAACTCAATTGGGTTGCGCTGTCCAGCCAATGAAGACAGCTTAGCCAATGGTGGGAAGCGAAAGGAAATAGAAGAATGCGAAGACTATTCGCGACAATATTGCTCGTCGTGTTCGTGCTCGCGGTTCAGGGGTACGCGCAGAGTATCACAGGCTCGCTGAACGGACGTGTAGTCGATCAGCAGGGCAGTGCGGTTCCGAACGCCAGGGTTACCGCTACCGAGCCGACCAAGAAATTGACGGTCGTCACGAATTCGACCGGCGTGGGAGATTTCTCGATCGCCGGATTGGCGCCGGGCAGCTACACCGTCACTGTCGAGGCGCAGGGCTTCAAAAAACTGACTCGTCCGGACATTCCGCTGGACGCCAGCGACAAAATCGCCCTGGGCGACTTGGTGGTCCAAATCGGGTCAGTCGCCGAAACGATCGAAGTCAGCGCCACGGCGATGACGCTACAGACGGAAAGCGTCGAACGCGGCTCCGCCGTGACCGGCACGCAGATTGCGAACATCAACGTGGACGGGCGCAGTCCGCTGGATCTGGCCAAGCTGCTTCCCGGAGTCCAGTTTTCTGTCGGAGCTACGTACGCCGTGGGCAACGCCGCCACCGGAGCGAACAACTTTACCGCGAATGGCACGCGCCCCTCGCAGAACCAGGTCACTATCAACGGAATCGGCGATGTCGACACCGGCAACAATGGCGGCATGAACGCCAGCGTGAGCAACGACTCGATCGCGGAATTCAAGGTGCTCACCGGCGCCTATCAGGCCGAGTATGGCCGCAGCGCCGGGGCACAAGTCCAACTGGTGACCAAGAGCGGCACCTCCCAGTTCCACGGTGGCGGGTATTTGTATCATCGCAACGAGGGCCTCAACGCCAACACCTTTCTGAACAACATCCGGCCGCAGTTCGGGTTGGCCGTAACCGCCAAGCCTTTGTTTCGCTACAACGACCCCGGTTATATCATCGGCGGCCCCGTACCACTACGGAAATGGAACCTTCGCAACAGAGTGTTTTTCTTCTGGAGCGAGGAATGGCAGGAGCAACTGGTGCCGAACACCGCGCATAACGCGACGGTGCCCACGGCGCTGGAGCGGAAGGGCGATTTCAGCCAGAGCGTCAGCTCAGCCAACCACCAGCCAGTCAAGATATATGACCCGACCAATGGTCTGCTCTTTCCGGGAAGCGTCATTCCAGCGAGCCGGATCTGGGCGCCGGGCGCAGCATTGCTGGGCGTCTATCCGCTGCCCAACCAGACGCTCGCGACGAACGCCAACCTTCCTCCGGGCGCCACGTACAATTACCAGACCCAGTTGCCGGGTGCGTCTCCCCGCCGGGAGGATTTGCTGCGGCCGGATTACAACGTGACCGAAAAGATCCGCGTCTTTGGCCACTACATCAAAGACATAGCTAACGCGCAAATTCCTTACGGCACCTGGGTATTGGGGATCAACCCGCCGATCGCGCCCATTTCCGAGCCCATTCCGGGCAACAGCCTGGCGGTGGGAATGACCTACATGATCACCCCGACCATGACCAACGAATTCAACTTGGGCTACACCAACAACAGCATCAATATCTTCGCCCCCAACAGTGGGATGAGCCAGAAGACCCTGATGGGATCCAATCCGCTGCCGGTGTTGTACCCTGACGCGGTGCAGGAGGGCTATATGCCTCAAGTGGGCTTTGGCGGCAACAACCTGGGCAACTCACCCACGTTCGGGAGCTCCGATGCGCCGTTCATCAACTACAATACCACCATCGATCTCACCGACAGTGTGACTAAGGTCTGGCGGAGCCATATCATCAAGGCCGGCTACTACATGCAGCGCAGCCGGAAGAATCAGACGTCCTTCGGAGCCTTCGACGGCAGCTACAACTTCGGCGACCAGGGCGGTCCGACAGGGGCTAATCCGCTCGATACCGGCTACGGGTTCGCCAATGCGCTGCTGGGGGTTTACCAGTCCTTCAACCAGGCGCAGCATCATATTAACGGCCTGTACCGTTACTGGAACATCGAAGAATATGTGCAGGATACCTGGAAGATCACTCCTCGCGTGACGCTCGATTACGGCCTGCGCGCCGCCTGGTACCAGCCACAGTACGACGCTGGTATGCAGGCATCGTCCTTTGAACTTTCGCAGTATAATCCGGCGCAAGCTCCCCGACTGTACGTTCCGGCGGTCAACCCGGCGAACAACACGCGAAGCGCCTACGATCCGGTAGCCAAAACGTATCTCCCCGTGAACTTCATAGGGCTTATGATCCCAGGGAGCGGAAATACCGCCGACGGCATATGCGCGGCCGGCACTTGCGTCAATAAGTATTTGACAGACGACCGTGGTTTGCAATGGGGTCCTCGCTTCGGAATTGCCTGGGACATCACCGGCAAGCAGGATTTGGTAATCCGCACGGGCGGTGGAATCTACTATGACCGCATACAGGGCAACCGCACCTTCGACACGGTGACCAGCCCGCCCGAAGCGTACAGCGTCACGGAGCAATACGGTTATGCGCAACAGCTCAATCCCGCGACGGCGGTGCTTTCTCCGCCGACTGCCGTGGAGGTGGACCCGACCGGCAAGATTCCGACCACGTACTCGTATCAATTCAGCGTCCAAAAGCGTCTTCCGTGGAGTATGATTCTGGATGTCGCTTACGTCGGATCCCAGTCGCGGCATCAGCAGGACAACCGCAATCTGAACTGGAGCGCGTTCGGAACCACGTTCACGGCAGCGGCGACCGATCCCACCGCCGGCACCGGATGCATCGGATGCTCGGCGGCCATCGGATCGGGAAGGCCGATCGGCAGCAACGCCCTCCCGCAGAACTTCATGTCCAGGATTTACGGCTACAACAATATCAACCTGTACGAGAGCGCAGCCACAGCGAACTATAACTCGCTTCAGGTGCAGGTGCAGCGGCGCGCGGCAAAGGGTCTATTCCTGGGCGCCTCTTATACCTGGAGCAAGGCCATGGCAACCGCGCTGTCCGGCGGCACGAATGATAATTCGTTCGTCCGCCCCGATCAGTACAACCGGCTGGCGAATTACTCGCCCGCCTCTTTCGACCGCCGCCAGGTGCTGGTGATCAACTACGTCTACAGGCTTCCGGTGCCGGAGAAGCTCGGCAACGCATGGACGCGCCTGGTCACCAATGGCTGGCAAATCTCCGGCGTTACCATTGCGCAGACGGGTCCGGTGTTTACGCCCTCCGTCAGTGTCCAGAATTCATCCAATCAGATCGTCACCGGGTCCTATACCGAAGGGTGGCGGCCGGCGATCGTGCCGGGCTGCAACCCTTACACGGGCTCAGGCAATTGGAACACTTATTTGAACCCCGCGTGTTTCGTGCCGGCCTCGGTTGGAAGCATCGGGCTCGAATCCGGCATCAATTATCTCCACGGCCCGGGTGGAGTGAATTTTGACATGGCGCTCGAAAAGGAGTTTGCGGTCATCGGGGACGGAAAGGTCCACTTCCAGCTCCGCGCCGACGCATTCAACGTTTTCAACCACACCATATTCACGGGTGTCAACAGCGGGTTGGCCTTCACGGCGTTTCCCGCCAACAGCAGCGGCGTCATCACCGGCCCACCGGCGGGATACACCGCAACTGCGCTGGCAGTCAATAATCCGGCTCAGGGTTGCAGCGGCACGAGTTGCACGCAGATTGGAGGTTTCGGCAGCCTGACGCAATCGGGTCCCGGGGCATTTGGATACTCCCGAATCCTGCAGTTGATGGTTCGGATGACTTTCTAGAGAGACCAAACCGGGTCGCAGGTCTTGAGACGCCGGGCGGGGCTGGCCCTGCCCGGCGTCTCAGGTTTCCGGAGTCGCCAGACCCTGATTTTCCGATCGGATAGGTTGGGGCGGGCCTCCTGGTCCGCCCCAGTCAAAGATGTTCAACGTTCCAGTCGTTGAAGCAGTGCCTGTGCTTCCGGGTAGTTCGGGCGCAATCTGATCGCTTCCCGCAGTGCCGCCACGGCGTCTTCCCGCCTGCGTTGCATGGAGAGCGCGGAGCCCAGGCCATAGTGTGCCTCGGCGTCATCCGGCTTGAAGCGCAACCCCTGGCGGAAGCTGGCAATGGCCTCGTCGATTCTTCTGGTATATAAGTACGCGAATCCCATGACAAAGCGCGTGTCTGCGTCATGCGGATGGATCCGGAGCACTTCACCGAGTTCCCGCAGACCGCGGCCGTAGTCACTTTGCTGCATCAGGACAACACCCAGGTTAAAGCGGGCGATGGTATTGGATGGATCCAGTTCCACCGACTTTTGCAGGTAGGCAACCGCCCCATCGAACTTCCCGGCTTTGTCCAACATGATGCCGAGCTTGTAGTAGAAATTGGAGTCGTTGGGATTGTTCTTCAGGGCAGCCTGGTACTGGGACAGCGCTTCCTGCTTCTCTCCCTGGGCATCGGCAACCAGTCCGAGATAGAAATGGGCATCGGCGCGGCCGGCATACGGGCGCATCAAGCCGCCCAGCCGTTGAACGGCGGCGGGCGTTTTGGGCGTCGCGAAAAAGTCGCTGCTGAAACGCCACAAAGGCACGGGATCGTCCGGCCTCAGCCGGAGACACTCGGCGAGTTGTGTCAGCGCTTCCTCGATTGCGTCGGGTTTGTCCGGGTAGGAAGTAAGCAGCGTGCGCGCGATGAAGTCGCGGATGTCGGGGTCGGTGGGGTTTGCTTCGGCGGCTCGGCGAGCGACCTGTACAGCACGGTCGGGATGGCCGAAACGGCTCAGTAGTCCGGCTACTTTGAGGAGACGCGTCGACGAATAAGAGAGGTCCGCCAGACGATCGACCACCGGGTCTTTGATGGGCGGCACATCCGTGAATCTGCCCGAGAGGATGGTTTCCCGGACCTCCGCGGCTTTGCCCGGCTGTCCCAACGCCTCATAGGCCGTTTGCAGCAACTGGTAAGGCGGGCGCACCAGAGGATAGGCTCGGCAAAGCGGGGCGGCGTACTCGACAACCTTGTTCCACTCCCCGCGACGAGCGGCAACGCGGGCGAGTCCGAAAGCAGCTTGCAGGGAGGAGTCCTTGCCGGATGCCTCGGCGGCGAGTTCGTAATGGCGCGCGGCTTCGTCGAGCTTGTCCTGCTTAAAGAATCCGTCAGCCAACTTCAGAAGGGCGGGAACATGACCGGGATTGAGTGTCACGGTCTGCTGCAACAAGTCGAACTGCTCCTTTTCGTTTCCCTGCTCCTCCCGCAGCAACGCCTGGCAGTACACCCACTGAGGGTCGCGGGGAGCCAGCCGGGCGGCAATCCGATAGGCGGCGGCGGCCTGCTCGAAATAATCATTGGCATGATACGCCATGGCGAGTTTGCCTGCCGCCTCGGCTGCTGCAGGGTGCTTGCGGGCATCTTGATCGGCGCCGACCAGCAGGTTGCGAACAGCCGGGCCCATCGCCTGGGCGTCGGGCAGCTTTGGAAAATCCGCCGGCACCTTCACGGAAAGCAGAGTGCTCGACAGTATCCACGTGGTTGCGGCCAGAACGGCGGCAAGCCCCACCAGCTTCAAGGGTCCCGCCATCCCCTGGCCGCCCTCGCGTAGATATTCGGGTTTCACGGGATGGGCCTCCGTAAGAACTCGGCGAGCGGAGAGGGGAAAAGCCGGCCGAGCTTGGGCCCGGGCTGGCCCCAGTGATTGAGCCAGAGCACAACGCGCCCCTCAGGGGTAAATGGCTGGTAAACGTCCATCCGCACGGAAACCAAGTCGGGTTTTCCATCTCCATTCATGTCCGCCGCTTCCAGGCTGATGAGATGAGTCGGAGAGTGGCTGATGTCATGCTCTGTAAAGTTCATTTTGCCGTCGTTTTCGAACCAGACGATGCTCTGTGAATCCGGGCGCTCCCAGAAGTTATAGCAACTGACGGCCGCGACATCCAGATAGCCATCGCCGTTGAGGTCGGCCGCCACCGCGGCGCTGGCCCCCGGGAGAAGGCCGATGGCGTGATGTTCAAATTTGAAATTGCCTTTATTCTCGAGCCATTGGACGCTGTGCCAGGGTCGCGGGCGCGGCGGCAGATAATCAAAAGCGTCCCCATTCGTGTAGAGGATGTCCACCAGTCCGTCCTGGTTCAAGTCGACCAGCCTGATACCGCTGCTGCCGTAGTCTTCGTTGGTGCTGCCCCAAACCAGGTGCGATTTGAAGTTTCCGCGACCATCGTTTTCGAAGACGTAGATCTCCTCCCATTCCTGACTCACCAGGCTGACGATATCCATATCGCCGTCGTTGTCGATATCCACGGGAATGGTGTGGATCACCCCGGAGAGGCTCTGCAGGATGTGCGAGCGGAATTGCCAGTTGCCGAGGTTCTCCATCCAGCGGGTCTCGCCATCGTCATAACCGAATTCGCCCACGACCAGGTCCAGACGGCCATCGCCGTTGAAATCGGCGGCGCGAACGTCGGTGACGCGGGCAATGTGATCGATGATCGTATGCGGCGTAAAGTTCTGCCTGCCATCATTTTCCAGGATCACCACCGAGCCGATCTTGTCGTTGCTGGGAAAAAGCTGACCCATGCAGGCCACCAGAACATCCAAGTCGCCATCCCCATCGATATCGACGGCGCTGACATGGGCGGGGGCGGGGAGCACGGGGCTGATCCAATACTCCGTATACACACCGGCCGGATATTGGCGGATCCAACCCACGCGGTTGGCCAGCATATCGGCCACCAGAATGTCCGGCAGGCCATCCTTGTCGAGATCGACGATCTCGAGGCTGCCGATGCGAGGAGGATCGATCGATGGAAATCCGATCGGCATCGGCGTGAGAAAGTCGATCTTCCCGCCGTGCGCGATTTTCGCCGGGCCTTCTTCCTTGTCCGCCCTGCGGGCGCCCTTGAAAATATGTTCGAACACCTGTGCCATGGAGAGGCCTGAGTGGTGTGCCTGGTAGAACAGAACCAGCAAAGGGACGCCCAGCATGACGGCGGCGATCCTGACGCCCGGCAGCACGGAGGAGCGCCTTTTCCCTGGGGATTTCGGCCTGTCCTTTTTCATCCTTCTTACTTCCCCTAGCCGGCAAAAAAGCAGATCATACCGGCGGCCGCAGTCCACAGGAACGATCCCAGCGGAAGGGATCCCATGATTGCCCGGCGCCGTTGCGGCGCGTGGTCGAGCCAGTAATGATAGAGCGTCTGAATCGAATAGGCAGCGCCTATGAGAACACAGGCTACTTGCAGCCATGGGATGGCCGGAGACCAGATGATGTGCCAGCGGCTACCGGCCATGCCTAAGAGGTCCCATCCCCAATTGAACGGGTCCGACAGGCTCTGGAGCAGGAAGGTCATCATCGAAAGCACAGTCGCCAGGGCAAAGGCGATCCAGCAGGCCAATCCGATGGGTATGAGCGCCGCGGTAGTTTCCCGAAACTGAACATTCGCGACCGTAGTCGAGCGGCCGATCCCCGTTCCGGCCCGTGTCAGCAGATACCACACCAGAGGCAGAACTCCCAGGCATACCACCCACACTACCAGGGCGTAGACGGAGAAGGTTCCCCAGTGCTTCTTATCGACTATATCGATCCAATTCCGAATTCTGTCCCAGGCGCCCAGGTTGACGATGCAGTACAGGCAAGCCAGGGCAAACATCACGATTGCCTGCCAGGCCTCGCCGTAACTGGCGACGTCTTTGTCCCATCCCGTATTACGCCAGAAGACCGCGACGTTGTCATAGGCGCAGGTCTTCACGCACTCCATGCAGGCCCCGCAATCGTTGTTCCGATCGACTTCACCCATACAGAGCCCGTAGGGGCATCCCCAGCCTTTGACGCTGCCGGTAAGACAGAACTTTTCTTTACAGCCGGAGCATGTTTGGGAAGAGACGGACCGCACCATGACACGCCCCGTGGTGGAGTAGAGGCTGATGTAACTATTAATCGGGCAAAGGTATCGGCAAAACAATCGTTGCTCCGGAAAGATGGAAGTCGCCATGGCCAGAATGACAAGGCCGATCAACATCCAACTGGTTGCGGGAGGGAGTGCGACGATGGTGGTGCTGAACGTTCCCAACAGAAGAAAGAGCAGCACGCGCGGCCATGCGTTGCTGAGCCAGGCGGGCCAAATCAGCGGCACGCCGAACATCCGGCGTGGGGATTTGTTTTCCAACTCCGCCGGATTTCGGGTAAGGCGGAGCCGTTGCAACCACTCCGCCAGCAGGGGGAGAGGACAAACCGTGCACCAGATCCTGCCCCCGATGGGCACCAGCAGGATGATCAGGGCCGAGAGCCAGAGAACCCATATGATCATCGGGCCCGCGTTGCGTCCAGCAACCTTGGTGCCGAATAGGCCTGTCAGGATGATCAACCAGAATACCCCTAACATCGGGAGAGCCAGGTTAAATTGAAAGGAAGGGGCCTTCACGACTCGCTTGAGCCAGGGAAGCCATCCGAACAAGTTGAGCGGGCGGCGATCGGAGCCGCCGGCGGTGCGGCGGCCAGTCACCAGCAATCCGGCTAACGGAATGGCGCCCAACAGCCCCAGGGCTCCGTAGAGCAGGAAATTGGGGCTGACGATTAGTTCCCCCCGCTCTGTTCCATGCAACGGGCCGTTGTAGGTATGATTGCGAAACTGAGATTTGGAAACGAGCCATCCCTGCCATCCTGGAAGTCCCGCCACGATTTCCACTGTCTCCATCAGCGCCGGGGGATCGTCGGGATGTGAAAGCCGCCGAACCGACACCATCTTGTTGCCTGGAGTGATGGAGACGTGAAGATCATAGTCCTGGAAGAAAAAACTCTGGCCGGTATCGCGCGTGGAAAAAGTAAGCCGCAAACGATCCCCGCGATTGGCCTTGATACGCGAGGGGCTGAAACCGTAGCGATAGGCCTCGATATGGATATCCCGTGTGTGTGGAGCACGCGCCAAGACACCGGCGATCCAGGCGGGAATGGCTGCACCCACGATTAGAATCGCCAGCGCCAGAAGGCGGCGGATCGCAAGACTGCCGGATTCCGCGGCCCGGTGTTCGCCCTTGCCGCGAAGAACGTTCGAGGGGTTTCCGAGGATGGGAAAGAGACCGGACTCCTGGTTCATGAGAGACGATCCCCCATTATCCCACCGCCGATCAGTCCGGGATCTTCCCCAGCAACCGGCCCAGGTATTTCTCCGCGTAGATGACGCTGCGCTGGCGAACGAGCCGTTCGGGAGGGTGCCGGAAGAGACCCAGCTCGGGCGCCTTCGTAAGAGCCAGGCCATCTTCGGGACTGAGGATGATCCAGGCGAGAGCTTGACGCGCCACGGCGGGTTCGAACCCCCTGCCGATTTGCCGGAACACCAGCCGGGCAATCTCCGACTCCCGCGGATCGGCAGAAAGATCAGCCACCGCGGCGATCGAGACAAGATTGCGGATGCTCTGTCCGGAGTCGTCGAGTCTTCCCTGCGGCCAGAGGCCCAGTTTGGCGGTAAACTCCCCCGGATCCAGAGTGGGAGGAGCCAGGGGCGCGACCAGATCGTGGTCGCCTGGTAGACCGTCAAAACTGATTTCCGCGATTTGCGCCTCCGTGATATTCGTCCACGCTGCTGCTTCGGGCAAGATTGGTTTCAAGCGGCCCGTTTGCCAAGCGACGGCGCCTACCGATATCCATGCGGTTAAGGCAGCCGCAACCCACAGGCGCGCGGGACGGCCGAGTCGCGCGCCTGCTTCCCAGCGGAACAGCCTGGTTGCGGCAACCCCCGCCGCCAGGCCGATGACGCCCAACGCCCCCAGCCGGAAGCCGGCGCCAGGGAGTCCATTCCGCCCATCGAAGCAGGGTTGCAGAACCTCAACGGCGTAACGGCCCGGCATAAAGCCGGCGACACGCTGGGCCCAATCCGGAAGGGCCGTCAACGGTACTCCGACTCCGCCGATCATAATCATGGGAAGGAAGATACACTGGCCAAGCGCCTGAACCGCGGGCACGGTGTCGGCCAGCGCCGCGATCAACAGCCCCAGTGCAAGAAAGGCCGCGGTCACAAAGAAGAATGCCAGCACCGCGAATCCGGGTTGGGTGGGGAGAGGCGTGCCATAAACCGCCCGGGCCATGGCGATTTGAATCAGAACGGCGGAGGCGACAATCAACACACGCGCGATCATCGCGCTTAAGACCAACCACGCTACCGGAATCGGCAATAGCCGGTAACGGCGCCAGACACCCTGCTCGCGCTCGGAGACCAGCGCGGTCGGCAGTCCAAAGCATGCTCCACCGAGGATGGTGATGGTGAGGATTTGGCCCATATGAGCCTGCAACGGCGGAGAATCGGTCCTGAACACGCTGCCAAACGCCAACAGAAAGAACACAGGCACCAGATAACCGTATACGATTGCCTGTGGGCTCGCGAAATTCAAAGCAATGGTGAGGAGCAAATGCCGGATCCATCCATTCAGGTTCGGGAACGCGGTCACGAGACCTCTCCGTACGGTTCTCCGGCAGACCAGGGGCGGCCCGTGAGTTCGATAAAGACGTCTTCCAATGACGGTTCGCGCAACTCGACTTCGAGCAACCGGACGCCCGCTTCGTCTATGCGCCGCACCAGTTCGGCCAGAACACGATTCGGCGCGCGAGTTTCCAAAACCCAACCGCGTTCGCCGTGAGCAGCCTGCATCACGCCGGGCAGGGCATCCACGACGGTGCTCGCCAAACACGGGGCCGTCCGCACGATCAGCCGCGCCGGCGATTCCGAGCGGCCGATCAGTTCAGCCGGCGACGCGACTGCGACGATCCGCCCGCCATCCATAATCGCTATCCGATCGCATAGCTCATCGGCTTCCTGGAGATCATGCGTACTGAGAAGGACCGTCCTGCCATCCGACCGCATCTCGCCAATGAGGCTGCGCAGCTTGCGGCGGGCTTGCGGATCGAGACCGGCCGTGGGCTCGTCGAGCACCAGCAGAGTGGGCCGGTTGACGATCGCCAGTGCCAGAAACAGGCGCTGCCGCAGCCCTCCGGAGAGTGTGGCGAAAGGGACATCGGCTTTGGCCTCCAGGTCAAAACGCCCGAGGAGTTCATCGCTGCCAAATGACTGAGAGTAGAACGAGCCGAAGAGATCCAAAGCCTGCCGCGGAGTAATCTTGTCCTGTAGGGTGGCCGCCTGGAGTTGAGCGCCCACGAGCCGTTTCACTTGGGCCGCATGAGTCCCAAGGTCCAACCCGTCGATCTGAATCGAGCCGCCATCGGGCTGCCGCAATCCGAGGATACATTCGAGCGTAGTAGTTTTGCCGGCGCCGTTCGCTCCCAGCAGCCCGAAGATTTGGCCCGCGCCCACCTCGAAACTGACGTCGCAAACCGCCGCAGTGGCACCGTACCGTTTCCATAAGCCCGCTACGGAAATCGCCGCGGCGCGCGATGCATTGGGCTTGTCATCGGTGCGGTTGTTCAGCCGAGTGCGATTGACGCCCTTACTCATCGCCGTTCCATCATCACCGTAGCACAGCGGCCTCGGTCTGATCCGCACAACGAGCTACGAAACCCGCGGACGTCCTGATGGGGATTCTTGAACGACCGCCTGCTCCGCAGAAGATATCCGAGGGTGTTTCGTTCGGCTAACAGTTAGCCGACACTGTTAAGAGCCCCGCGACACCGCAAAAAGATCGCAATACCGGATGCTTTCTGATACAGTTTGGGAGACAAACATCTCTAAATGCAAGGAGGCAGTCTGTGATCGATCATCGGTTTTCGAGACGCTACTTCTTTTACGGCACGCTGCTCGCGGGAGCGGTCCCATCCGGGGGCTTCGGCAGTACGCCGTCGCTTTCAGGGATGGGGTACAAGTCGCCGAACGAAAAGCTCAATATCGGCGCGGTTGGAGCGGGCGTTCGCGGTCCCGCGATTCTGGTCGGAGCCGCCGCGACCGAGAACATCGTGGCACTGTGCGATGTGGATGAAGAGCGCTCAGCCAGTGGCTTCGCGCAGTATCCCAAGGCCAGGAAGTACAAGGACTACCGAAAGATGTTCGAGACCGAGGGCAAGAGCATCGACGCGGTGATGATTGCGACTCCCGATCACATGCACACGCCCGTCGCCTTGCTCGCCATGCAGCATGGCAAGCACGTTTATTGCGAGAAGCCGTTGACCCGGACGGCCTCGGAAGCGCAACTGCTGGCCGAAGCGGCGGTGAAGTACAAGGTAGCGACCCAGATGGGCAACCAGGGCTGGAATCACGAGGGCACCAAAACCGCATGCGAAATCCTCTGGTCGGGCGAGATCGGCGAGGTCAAGGAAGTGCACGCCTGGACCGGCAGCATCTACGGCGGACAGCCGAACCTCCCTGCCACTGGTCCCGAATCTACCCCCGTGCCCCCGACGCTCGATTGGGACCTCTGGCTGGGTTGTGCCGATTCGCGCAGTTTCAATCCGCTGATGACCAATCAGTGGCGCGCTTTCATCGACTTCTCCACCGGTGGATCGCTGGGCGACTGGCTGGTGCACAATATCGGACCGGCCCACTTGGCGCTGCAGCTCGATAAGGCCAGCCCGGCCAGCGTCGAGTGCGTGTACGTGGAAGGCAAGAACCAGTGGCTGTGGCCGCTTCGCGCGCACATCGTGTTCGAATTCCCGGCGCGCGGCAGCATGCCTCCAGTGACCGTGCATACGTACCAGAACATGCGTGGCGACTTCCAGGATCCACCTGGAATGGCCGAAGGCGAGCGTCTCTTTCCGCCGATGAACAATCTGACCGAGAAAGGTCGCCCGTTCGTTGAGGGCGGCGACGGCATGATGCTGGTCAGCACCCAACTAACGGCGGATGGCAAGCCCATCGCACTACAGGGCCGTGGTGGGACGTTTCCTCCGGGCGGCGGCCGCGGACCGGGCGGCCGCGGACCGGGGGGGCCGGGTGGACGCGGTCTTCCTCCAGGCGCTTCTCAAGATCCCAAAATGCGCGCTCCCGGCAACGGCGCTGTTTTCGTCGGATCGAAGGGCTACATGGCAACCACCTCCCGCGGCGAAGGCGTCTGGCTGCTGCCGGCGTCGCGGTGGGCGGAATACAAACTGCCGCCGCAAATGCTACAGCGCGGCGTCAATCACCAGCAGGACTGGATTCGCGCCTGCAAAGGCGGTGCGCCTGGGGTATCGGACTTCGCTGTCGCGACGAAGTACATCGAGTGGCTTGGGTTGGGAGCGATCGCGCAGCGCGTCCCCGGAAAGCTCATGTGGGACGCCAATAAACGCCGGTTCAGCAACAGCGAGGAAGCCAACCGCCTTCTCAAACCCTTCCTCCGCAAGGGATGGGAAATGAAGGTGTAGCGCGCCAACAGCAGAGCGAAAGGAGCACCGGACACGATGAGAATCAGGAAATACGCTCTTCTGGCAACGGTTCTCGCGCTGGCTTCGCTGGCCCTGGCGCTGGACGGCCAAATCGGGATCCACGACCCCTCCACTGTCGTGCGGTGCAACGGCAAGTTCTACACCTACGGCACCGGCGGTTCTGCCTTGGTTTCCGATGACGGCTGGACCTGGAGACGCGGCGCCACGCTTCCGCGTCGCGGGGTGGCCCCCGACGTCATTCACATCGGCGACCGCTACTACGTGTACATAGCCGCGAACATCGGGGCGCAGCCCAAAGCCGCCATCAACATGATATGGAACAGAACCCTCGACCCGGATTCCCCCGACTACAAGTGGGAAGAAGGCGGCGTGGTCGCCTCGTCGGACGGCATCGAAGACTGCAATGCCATCGATCCGGGCGTCCTTCTGGATCCCACCGATGGCAGGCTATGGCTGGTCTATGGCTCTTATATCGGCTATATCCGGCTGGTTGAGCTCGATCCCAAAACGGGTAAGCGCCTCAACCCCAACGACCAACCCCGCAACCTCGCCATCAACTGCGAAGCGTCCGACATGATTTATCACGATGGCTGGTATTACCTGCTGGCTGCGCACGGCAGTTGCTGTCGCGGCGCCGACTCCGGCTACAACATACGCGTGGGCCGCGCGAAGAAAGTTACCGGTCCCTTCCTCGACAACGACGGGGTCGATATGATCCAAGGCGGCGGAAAGCTGTTCGTCGGCTCCGGCGGCCGTGTGGTTGGCGCCGGCCATTTCGGCCTCCTCGATCTGGGCGACGGCGTGCAGAAGTTCTCCATGCACTGGGAAGCCGACCTCGATAGGGGCGGCGCCAGCGTGCTGGATATCCGCCCGCTGCTGTGGAAAGACGGCTGGCCGGTTGCCGGCGAGAACTTGAAGGAAGGCGCCTTCGAGATCGAATCCGTGCGCACCGGTACGGCGCTGGAGCTGGCTGTGGAGGGTATGCCGGTCGGAGGCCCGCGCGGCAGGGGCGGTAGGGGCGGCGGCGGACCGGGGGCTGGCCCTCCTGGAGCAGGCCCTGGCGCCGGAGCGGGACCTGGCGGCGGTGGGGGCGGACGAGGAATGTTCGAGGGCCAGGGCGTGGTGATTCCGCCGCAGGATGTCGCGCAGGTCTCGAAGAATTGGCCCGTGGGCAACATTGACGTCCGCATGGCAAATTACCTGTGTCAGGCGCAGCAGAAGTGGGCGATTATAGCCGTCCCCAACGCCGGCGGCTACCCCGGCTCGCCGTATTTCAAGATCACCGTCGCCGGCACGGACCGTGCGCTGGCCGCCACCGAGGACGCTGAATTAGTCGTCCTGCCCGCCTTCACGGGCGGGCCCGAACAACTGTGGCGTATGGACCAGCTTGCCGATGGCGCGTGGCGCATCATGCCCAAGTCGATACCCAATTCCAAAGAAGCGCTCGTTCTTTCGGCCGTGGGCAGCAGTTTCGCGACGCTGGCGAAGTTCGATCCCAAGAGCGAAAAACAGCGCTGGCTGTTCAAGACGCCGTGAACATCAGAAGAGAGCCTTCCATGAATTCGCACCGCACACAACACATGCCGGCACTCGCCTTGGCGGTCTCGGGGCTTTTGGCGATCGGCGCCGCTGCTCAAGTTCCTCCAGCGACCCTGACGAGTCCCGCCTCGCCCGAAAAAGCGCCCGGCGCCGACGGCTTCATCGAGCGCTGGCTGCTCCTGGAACCGATCGGCGTCAATGGACTCACCGACAGCGCCGTCCAAGCGGCCGTCAAGAAGGAGTATTTTCCCAACCAGTTCACCGTCATTCCACACGACGGCGACAAGGTGACCGCCGGCGACGCGCAACTCACCTGGCACGCCGTGGACACGAAGCTTTACAACGTCAACCTCTATCACTTCGCGCGCGCACTGGGCAAGCCGACGTCCGACGTTCTGTTCTGGGCCGTCACCATCGTCAACTGCCCGCAGGAGATGCGCGGCGTGCGCCTGGCCATCGGCTCCAACGCGGCCTCGGTCTGGTGGGTCAACGGCCAGGAGGTCATCGGCATTTACGGCGATCGCCAGACCGTTATCGATGATGGCGTCTCCAAGCGCCTCACGCTCAACAAGGGGCCGAACATCGTGCGCGCCGCCGTCATCAACGGCGGCGGAGCCACCGACTTCTGCGCCCGGTTTCTCGACGCGGAGGATAAGCCGCTGAAGGGGTTCACCGTGAGCGTGGGCGAGGTCCGCTAGCGGCGAGTTCCGGATCTGGCCGCCTAAATAACGATGATCAAGATCAGAGGACTTCGATGGTGGATGATCAGCCTGATCATGCTCGGTTCGGTCATCAACTACTTAACCCGAAGCACACTGGCGGTAGCGGCCCCGACGGTGCTTCAGGAACTGCATATCAGCGCGCGGGAGTATTCGTGGATTGTGGGCGCCTTTCAGGGCGCCATCATGCTACAGCCGATCTGCGGGTATGTGCTGGATGTGCTCGGCCTTAAGATCGGGTTCGCTATTTTCGCGATCGCATGGTCCCTCGTGAATATGGCTCATTCCCTGGCCGGCAGTTGGCAGGCATTTGCCGGGCTTCGCGGGCTTCTCGGGTTCAGCGAAGGAGCGGCCAACCCGGCGGGCATGAAGGCCACCGCGGAATGGTTTCCAGCCAAGGAGCGGGGGCTGGCGGGAGGCGTGTATAACATCGGAGCCTCGGTGGGTTCCATGGTGGCGCCTCCGTTGGTCGCCTGGGCCATTCTGGCTTACAACTGGCGGGCGGCGTTTATCATCACCGGCAGCCTGGGGCTGGTTTGGGTGGTGCTGTGGCTGTTGTTCTATCAATCGCCGGATAGACATCCCGCCCTTTCGGAACAAGAGAAGGCCTATATTTCGTCTGGCCAGGAGAAGCACCTTCAAAGCGATGGTTCGCGCCCGTCGCTGGTGAAGATTCTCGCGCAGCGCAACTTCTGGGGAATCGCCGTGCCGCGTTTTCTGGCCGATCCGACGTGGGGCACGCTGAGCTTCTGGTTGCCGCTGTACTTGAGCAGCGTCCGGCACATGGATCTGAAGCACATCGCCATGTTCGCCTGGATGCCGTTTCTGGCCGCGGACTTCGGATGTGTTTTCGGCGGACTGGTGGCCATGAGGCTTCAGAAACGATTCGGCCTCAGCGTGATCAATTCCCGGCGCTGCGCCTTCACATTGGGCGCGTTCCTGATGCTGGGGGTGGGCTTCGTGGGGTTCGTCGAGAGCCCGTATGCGGCCATCGCGCTTCTCAGCTTGGGCGGCTTCGCGCATCAGACGCTTTCGGTAACGGTGATCACCATGTCGTCCGACCTGTTTCGCAGAAACGAGGTTGCTACGGCGGCCGGAATGGCGGGCACGTTGGGCAACGCGGGCCTCCTGATCTTCTCGTTGTTGATCGGCGGCCTGGTCGCAAAGGTCGGCTACACTCCTTTCTTTATCTGCCTCGGTCTTCTCGACCTGTTGGGCGGGGTGGTCTTGTGGACAGTGGTCCGCGAACGCGACGCCGCAATCTACGAGCAAGGATTGCAGACTGGACAAGGGGAAGTCCGATGATGACGGATAATTCGGCCCGCATTCGAAATCCGATCCTGCCCGGATTTAATCCGGATCCTTCCATCGTCCGTGCCGGAGACGACTATTACATTGCCACTTCCACGTTCGAATGGTATCCGGGCGTTCAGATCCACCACTCCCGCGACCTGGTCCACTGGCGCTTGCTGACACGCCCTCTGAATCGCGCCAGCCAACTGAACATGCTGGGCGACCCGGATTCGTGCGGCATTTGGGCTCCCTGCCTGAGCTACGCCGACGGCCTCTTCTGGATCGTCTACACGGACGTGAAGCGATACGGCCGCTCGACTCAGGGATCGGCAACCGGCGCGTCGCTGCGCGACACACACAACTACCTTGTGACCAGCCCGCGGATCGACGGCGAGTGGTCGGACCCGGTTTACCTCAACAGCAGCGGCTTCGATCCTTCGCTGTTCCACGACGACAACGGCCGAAAGTACCTGGTCAATATGCGCTGGGACCATCGGCCTGGATGCAATCGATTTTCGGGGATCGTGTTGCAGGAGTACTCGCCCGCAGAGCGCAAGCTGGTGGGGCCGGTCCACCCGATCTTCCAGGGCACGCCGCTGGGATTTACCGAGGGGCCCCATCTCTACAAGCGGAACGGCTATTACTACCTGTTGACCGCCGAGGGCGGCACAGGATGGGGGCATGCCGTCACCATGGCGCGCTCGCGCGAACTGACCGGACCGTACGAATTGCACCCGGACGTATATATTCTGACTGCACGCAACCGCCCCGATATCGAACTACAGCGCGCGGGGCACGCCGACCTGGTGGAGACTCAGAAGGGAGAGACCTACATGGTGCATCTCTGCGGCCGGCCCATTCGTAATCGTGGGCGCTGCACGCTGGGCCGCGAGACCGCGATCCAGCCGATGGTGTGGTCGGAGGACGGCTGGCTTCGCACCGTGGATGGAGCGGGGGTCCCATACTCCGAGGTTGCTGCGCCGGCCCTGGCGGAACACGTTTTTCCCGGATCGCCTGAGCGCGAGGACTTCGACAGTCCGAGTCTGCCGTTGGATTTTCAGTGGCTACGGTCTCCTTGGCCGGATGAGCTTTTCAGCCTGACCGAACGCCCCGGATATCTGCGCCTTTACGGCCGCGAGACGCTGGGCAGCCTCTTCCGGCAGTCCCTGGTGGCCCGGCGCCAGCAGTCGCACTGCTTCAGCGCCGCGACGGTGATGGAGTTTGAGCCGGACCGGTTCCAGCAGATGGCGGGCCTGGTCTGTTATTACAACGGCTGCAAGTATCACTACCTCTACGTCTCGCACGATGCAGAGTTCGGCAAGCACATCCGGGTCATGTCGTGTCTGCCCGACCAGCTTCAGTCGGATGTTTTCAGCGTACCGGTCGGGATTCCCGCGGGAGCGCCGGTGCACCTGCGCGTGGAAGTCGATTTCGAGCGTCTCTATTTTGCGTACCGCATCGAAGGCCGCGAGTGGTCCCGCCTGCCCGGTCCACTGGATGCGAGCATCCTGTCTGACGAGGCGGCGCCTCCTGGAACACCCAATTTCACTGGCGCATTTGTCGGCATTTGTTGCCAGGACCTGGCCGGTACCCGCCGGCCGGCGGATTTCGACTATTTCGTGTACCGCGAGCGTAGTTATCGTGCCGAACCGTTCGGCGAGGATCGTATATGAACCGAAGAATTTTCTGCGCGATTCTGCTTGCCGCCGGCGTTTGGCGGGAGGTCCACGCCGCAAGCCCAGGGCCCCTGCGCGAAAAGCTGCTGTTCGACCACGATTGGAGATTTTTCCAGGGCGATCCAAACGGCGCCGAATCGCCTGACTTCGATGCCGGCGGCTGGCGCGCCCTTGATTTGCCGCACGATTGGAACATCGAAGGCAAGATCGATCCCAAGAACCCGATGGGGGGCAGCGGCGGGTTCTTCCCGGCCGGCATCGGCTGGTACCGGCGGATCTTCACGGTCCCGCCGGCCTGGGCCGGGAGGCGCGTCAGCGTCGAATTCGAAGGCGTCTACATGAATGCGACGGTGTACATCAACGGGCACGATCTGGGCACGCACCCGTACGGCTACACGACGTTCTTCCATGACCTCACGCCGCACTTGAAGGCCGGCGCGAATCACGTCTTTGGCACAGTAGGGGCAAAGGCAGAGCGAAACGATGAAACGCCGATCAATCAACTCTTTTGGAATCAGCAGGAGGAATGGTCGGGGCGGGGCGATTTGAACGCCCGACCCCCTGCGCCCAAGACAATTTCCGGCCTCCGCCGAAAATGTCCTATTCTCAACTGCTTACGTTTCAAGCGGATGGCGCGAGCCTGTTGCAAGTTGTGGAACCTTGTGGAACTCGGAGGCTCTCGCCAGCTACAGTTTTATCTACACTCCGGTACAATGAAGATGCATGAAGCTGGAGATCGAGCTGGAAGTTCCGGACGGCGCCGTCGACAAGACGGCCGCAGCCGAACTCGTCCGTTCCCTCAAGGAACAGACCGCGCTCAAACTCTACTCCGAGCAACGCGTGACCACTGGCGAAGCCGCCGAAATGCTCGGGCTGACGCGCATCCAGTTTCTCGATCTTCTGCGCCGCACGGGAATCGGATTCGAGGTCGAACTCGACGACGAAGACTTCGCGCAGATCCGGCGCTGGCGCGATGAACACGCCCGGCAGAGCGGCCGGTGAGCGCGGTCGTCTCCGACAGTAGCCCGCTGAACTATTTGGCACTGCTGTCGGATTTTGATTTGCTTCGCCAGATCTACCATACGGTGGTGATTCCTCCTGCAGTTCATCGCGAGGTCGTGGAAAGCGGCGCGGATTATCCGGTCGGGAAAGCCGTGCAAGCGGCTCTCGGCGATTGGATCTCTGTCGCCGAGGCTCCCGGCGCAGCGCAGGTGGCAGCCCTTCGCAGTGCCTTCCACCTGGATCTGGGCGAAAGCGAGGCGATCTTGGTCGCAGAAGCACTTGGGAATGCACCCCTTCTGATGGACGAGCGGCGCGGTGTGCGGTGTGCCCGTTCGCGCGGCATGGTGGTGATCCGGACTCCGTTGATCTACGCGGACGCGAAGATTCTTGGCCTCATCGGTAGTGTGCAAGAGAAGCTCGACAAATTGCGCACCCACGGGTTCCGGCTTTCGGACCGTCACTATGAGCAGATCCTCAGGGATCTCGGCGAATTATAACGCGCTTTCCAGTTCCATCTTTTCTCAATCCTCTCCATGACCCCACTCGTCTCCGCAGTCTGTTCCTATCTCCTTCCTCCGTTCCCGCCACGATCTCGGACTGGAGATTCTCGCCCTGCGCCAGCAGCTCGCGGTACTCAAACGCCGGCATCCGCGGCCGCACCTCCAGCGCCGCGACCGGCTATTCTGGGTGGCGTTATATTCCCTCTGGGACCGCTGGACCGCTGCCCTCATCATGGTCAAACCCGAGACCGTGGCCCGCTGGCATCGCGCCGGATTCCGCCTCTATTGGCGCTTTCGTTCTCGCGTTCCGTGGCTGGGTCGACGCAAGATCGAGGCCAACGTTTTCGAGTTGGTCAAGCGCATAGCCAGGGAGAATCCGTCCTGGGGGGCGCCGAAGATCCATGGTGAGCTGTTGAAGTTAGGCATCCAGATCTCCGAACGCACCGTCTCCCGCTACCTGCTCCGGCGCCTCCCGAGCCCCGCCGATGCCATCCAGCGCTGGCTGGCGTTCTTGAAGAACCATCGTGAAGCCATCGTCGCGCTGGACTTCTTTACCGTGCCGACTCTGACTTTCCGCCTCCTGTACTGCTTCTTCGTCATCGATCACCATCGCCGCAGGATTCTTCACTTCAATGTCACGGCGCATCCGACCGCCGAGTGGGTTTGCCAGCAGTTGCGCGAGGCCTTCCCCGAAGCTGGCCCGTATAAGTACGCCATCCTGGACCGCGACACCAAATTCAGCGCCGAGGTTTTGGATCTGTTGAAGGCCTCCGGCATCGAGCCTAAACGCACGAGCTTCCGGAGTCCTTGGCAGAACGGCACCGCTGAGCGATGGGTTGGCAGCGCCCGCCGTGACTGTTTCGATCATGTGATCGCACTCAACGAGCGGCACGTGCGGCGGATCGCCCGCGAGTACATTTCGTACTACCACGAAGATCGCACGCACATGGGGCTGGATAAGGACACGCCGCTCGGCCGACCGGTTGAATCGAAGCCGGACCACGGCGCGGGAGTGGAATCGCTGGCGCGGGTCGGCGGCTTGCATCATCGATACGTTTGGAAAGCCGCCGCCTGAACCGTACAAGGGACTGCCTCGCCGGACCAACGCTACCCGTGCGTCCCGGTGCGTCGTTTCACGGACGCGACGGTCAATTCCCGCCGTGCTTTTGCGATTTCTTCGTCAAGCCGACGCCTCCGAGTTGCCGGACGGGCGGATAGAATGCTGATCCGTGAGTCGGCAGCACTGCAATTAACGGTTAATGATGCGGCCGGACGGACTTTTGGCGAGGGACAGGGGTAAGAGAGCCGCCCCTCTCAGGAAAATGCGTCTGTCCCCTTTTCGGAGAGGGGGGATTTGGTCGGGGCGGGCAGATTCGAACTGCCGACCCCCTGCGCCCAAGGCGGCTTCCGGCCTTCTGCCGGAAGTGCTCTATTTTCAACTGCTTAAGTTTCAAGTAGATGGCGCCGAGCTGAGGCCCCGCCGTCTTTTTCGGCCGGCGGAAAGCACGCCCCCTCCTCAACCGACATCGGCTCTTCCGAGGCAGACCCCGGGCTCCCGCTCTTCCGGGATTGCTGACGGTAAGTTTTAAGGTATTGACACCTCATATTCTTTTATGGTAGCTTAGGCCGGTTGAATACGGACCCCTCCCGCCCGGGCGGCGGCGGAGGTGAAACATGGGCGATTTGTGTATCACCCGCGGAGGCAAGGCGTATTTTGTGTGCCTTCTCGCGGTGCTTTTTTCCGGCGTCGTCAGCGCGGGCCAAATCGAGACCATTTCGCAGACCTTCACTACCAGCGATCAAGGCCTTTGGGGCTCCGGACCCTCCACACCTCAAGATTGGAGCCACTTCTACGGCACCACGTGGAACGCGACTTACTCTTCCTCAACCATAAGCTACCATTGGTACGGCGATTATGGCGCCAAGGCTTCGATCACCTTCGCCGGCAAGGCCGGCGTGACAATCGATGCTCAGGCCTCCGGCGGCAGCATCAACGCGTCCATGACGCCGACCGTGACGCTGACCCTTCCCGACCAGATCAATGCCGGCCAGGCAATCCCGGTCACCACACAGCTCACCAACCTCACCATGGGGTTCACCACTCAGTCCCCCTCCATCGGCTTCGGAATTACAGCCAATTTTCAGGCGACAACCAAGGTAAGCGGTACGGTTTGCGTGGTCGGGTGCGTCAACCTCGGCACCGCCGACCTTTTACCGCCTATCAATTGGAATCCCCCCATCCTCAGTATCAACCAGAACAACGACAATCAGATCAAGGTCTTTGGTCTTAACGTTACCAACGCCGTCGTGAATTCGATCAGTGCGTCGCCGATTGGTGACTGCTCGCTCTTTTCTGACTGGAATAAGCTCTGCTCTAACGTCGTCACCCTCGCGTACGACCCGGCTACCCTGGAAAACGTCGACTGGAATCACATCGCGAAGGCAACCAGTTTCCCACACTTCTCGCAGATCACGCCGCAACAGTGGTTGACGTCCATGGGATCCCAGAACCAGATATTACCGACCTTCTCCTCAACCGCCGTCTATGACCCGCAAAGTCTGACTGCCTCGGCATCCGCCGGCAGCAACGTGCTGGACGTCAAACTTGACGAGACCAACGCAATTGCCAAGGCTCTCGGTTTGCCCTTTGGATTCAACGGCACGATCAAGCTGGGTCCCGTCAAGCTCGGCTCCTGGAACCTGGCTACGGTAGATACGGAACTCGGGCTCGGATGGGGCGAAGACTACAGCATGAAGTGGCAGGGCGCTGACCTTGTCCTGTACGTCTCCGAGGACGGCAAGTTAGCGGAGACATTCACCCTCCCGGTGAGCCAGGCGGCCACGACGGAGGACCTGTACCTCGACCCGGCTCTGTTTCCGCCGTCAGAGGATATTACCATTGTCCCGGAGATCGTGCCGAAGGATCCTTTGTTCAAGGACACCGACCTTCTGGCAATCTCTGTCAAGCAAGACGCCTCCCTCTTCGGTGGCAGTCTCCTGGGCTGGAAATTTGGTCCGATGTACGAGGCTCATGCCGGTTTCACGGTAGGGATACCACTCACCAGCCAACAGTTCGATCTCGGAGGCTTCTCCAGTTCCATCCCGGGTACCGCTGTCAACCTGGTCATCGGCCCTCCGGTGCTCTCCGCCGGGCCCCCGATTAGCGGAACCGGGGAGATTCACCTCAATGCCGGAGAATACACGGTCGTCGACCTGACCACGACTGGTAACAGCTCCTTCGCCGCCGGCGCAGTTCTCACCGGAGACCCGTTGACCAATCAAGGCACACTGTCGCTGAACGGTGTACAGATCTCCGGCATATCGATCTCGAACAGCGGCCAACTGATTTCCTCGGTTGGCTCCAATACTTTCACCAACGTCTCGCTCGACAATTCCGGAAACATCGCGGTGAACGCGAATTCTTCGCTGATCATGGCTAACTCGACCCTGAACAACACTGGCTCCGTGACCCTCACGGACCCGACTTCTCAACTTCTGCTAACTGCCACCGCGATCAATGGCGGAACCCTCAATATCGACTCGGGATCCCTGGTGGCATCGGGCGGTAGTGCTGTCAATGTCGATAAAATCGCCTTCGCCAGCGGCGGGTCGATGAGCGTCTCGAGTTCCTCGGTCACCGCTGCCACCCTTATCGGCGGCACAATCAACGTTTATAACGGCATATTGGAAATCGGTTCGCTCGTGAGTGGTACCGCGCCGTCGGTCCTGGACAGTATCCAGGTAGACGCCACGGATGGAAGTCCCGGAACGGTGATTTTGCACGGGCAGGTGAGCGGCGGTGCGATCACCTTAAATGGACCAAACGCACAACTCGCACTCGGGCAGGTGAACGTGAGCGGGCTGACCGTGGTTAGCGATGCCGGCACAGTGGTGGCAGGCAGCATTCCCGGTGAGGCATCCGCGATGGTTTCGGATTCTCTGTTTCATTTGAGCGACGGCAGCGCGCTCGGAGTCCAGCCTGGAGGGACGTTGACCTTGCAGCACGCGACTGTACTGGCCATCGACAGCACTGTGGTAAACGGCGGCTCGCTCGTGCTCTCCGGTTCGACATTTGTGTTTAACGGAGGATCGGGGCTGCAGAATGCCGGCAGCTTGCAGGTCGCCGTGGATCCTGGGGGGATCGCCACAACCTTCCAGAGCGACGGTTACCTCCCGGACGTTGACAATGCCGGCCAGATACTGGTGAACGGCACTTTGCTGCTCGGAAGGAGCAATCCTGATGCGGCCGTGTTGCTGAACGAGGGCGGTACCGTGGAGGTCACCTGGGGCGGCTTCCTCGGACTCACCGAGGGCGGAGCCACCGAAACTCCCGCGCCCTACATTCAAACCAGCGGCTCGACGATCGTCGATCAGGGAGCCGTGGTCGCGCTGGTCGGCTCGGATGGATCATACCAAACCATGCTCATCGTGGGTGGCACGCTTGCGGGCCAAGGGCAGATCCAGGGCGACGTGGTCATGGGCGGAACGCTGAACCTGGTGGCCGGCCAACACGCTCTGGAAGTCGCCGGTGCCTATACACAATTAAGCTCGGGAGTGCTGGACCTCAGCCTGGACGGTCTGCTTGGGATGGACGACCCGGAGCTTCAGATCGATGGAATCGCGAGTGTCGAGGGTCAATTGGTTCTCGAAGGAACTCTGCCCCAGGAAGCAAGTGACGGTTCACTCCCCGGGTATGATCCCGACAATCCCTGGGTGTTCCAGATCCTTTCGTGTGGCAACACGTGCACGGGAGAGTTTCAATCCCTCGATGCTCTCGATATCGACAACTACTACTGGAAAATCCTGTACGGCTCAAACTCGATTTCCATCGAGTTGCTGCTGTGGCCCTTCCAGGCGAATGGCCAGCAGCCCGACCTCAGTCAGATCCCGGATTTTTCACAGTTCCCGGCGGCCGATCTGATGCAGGGCCAGCCGGTTCAACTTGACGGCGGGCAGTTTGTGCTGCTGGGAGCGGGAGGGACTCTCGTTCAGATGACTCCCGAACCGGGAACTCTGTGGTTGATGAGCCTCGCCGGAGCCGTCGTGTTGATGAAGTGGGCCGGCCGTTTGGGACGAGCCAAAAGATGACGGTTTCCAAGATTCTGAAGTCGCGTTGGCTGTATGGAGGGTTGGTCATCGTCATCCTGTCGGTGCTGATCACAACCTCTTTACGGAACTACCTCGCTCCCTCGTTGAGGAACGAATACCACGCCGTACTGCTCGCCAACGGCTCGCTGTACTTCGGCAAGCTGGAGCGCTTGTGGTCTCCGTATCCGATCCTGACAGACGTCTACTACGTGCAGCAGGTCAACGATCCCGAAAAGAAGACGACGTCGAGTGTTCTGCTGAAGCGCGGCAAGGAGTGGCACGCTCCGGACCGAATGATCCTCAATGCGAATCAGATCCTGTTGATCGAACCCGTCACCAAAGGCTCCCGTGTTGCCGAACTGATCGAGCAGTCGAAACACTGAACGGGCCCCGGACACATTTGGTTGGTCGGTGACAAATTCCACTACGTCCCGTCCGGTAGCTAAAGCACACCTGTCTCTGTGCTCCAGCGCCTGCAAGCAGCGGGCGCCGGTGAAGACGAAAGATGGATTCGTAGAGAAGCAAGTGCTGAAGGCAACGACTCCATCATCGATCACGGCAATCGAAGCGTTCTGGTCGTGCATATTACTCGAGAGGATTACTTGAACGGTTTGGGCACCGGCATCAAACGCGTTGGCGACGAGCTCTTCCACCGCCTTGTTCGGGCTGGCATAGAGCCCCTCAGAGAACAGCTCGATAATCCGGTAGCTTAGCTAGCTAGGGCGGACGTTGATCTTCTCCGTCGGCTTGCCGATGGTTGCAAATGTAGGTGCGGTCGCCATTGGGTCTAGTTAATTCAAACCCCAGGGAAATGCTTGATTCTACTGTAGCTTAACAAAATACGTATAGCAGCACAAATCGCGACGGAGGATTACAAGTGAATGGAACGGTTGGTTGGTCGGGGAGTCAAATCTGAATCAATGACCTCCCGGGCCAAAAGAGAAACTACCCTATCTACGTTTTTATCTACAGCGAATTCGCAGCCATGCCTGGAATGGCCTGTATCTCATTGATTTCATTGGTCGGGGCGGGGCGATTTGAACGCCCGACCCCCTGCGCCCAAGGCAGGTGCGCTACCAGGCTGCGCTACGCCCCGACATTTGCTGGCTTATTCATTTTAAATTACTTCTCAGCTTTATCCAAACTCGCCCGCGCATCAATTGACCAGCTTCAGGCTATACGTCCGATTGAGCGCGCTCTTGGGCAACGGGACGACGCAGATGTTCAAGGATCTTTGATCCTTGGAGATCAGGGCGGACTGGACCTCGATCTTTGTGCCTTCGGCGTTGAACGTCGGGTGAATGTGATCCGCGCCGACGTTCTGGGGGCCGGCCAGCAAGGTCGTCTCGCCGTTGTGCCGGTCGTAGAGCCAGACCTCGTACTTGAAATCGTCGGAGGCGGCCCAGCGGCCGTCGGCCGATCCGGCAACGTGCCAGTCCGAGCGGCCCCCCGACCACAAGGGAACCTGACCCACAATCCGCATCTGGCGCGTACGGAGGTTGACGATTCCGACACCGGTCGGTTTTTCCCACGTTCCCGCGCTGGCATAGTTCGGTTCCTGCCCGGGTGTACCGGGGATCAGACGGCCATTCTCGCACATGGCAAAGACTGCTTCGTCCTTGCCGATGACCGCCTCGTGCGTGATCCACTCATACGGCGCTTCAGGGTAGAGCGGCCGCAAGCCGCTTCCATCGGCCATCACCGTCCAGGTGCGCTGTGGCGCCTTGCCGCCAGTCTCCCAGGCGAAGACGATCTCGCCGGGGTTCCAGGGATTGGTCTGCACGTGTCCGATCTGGAAGCCGACATTGCAGATGAACTTGATTTCCCCGGTCTTGAGGTTCATGCTGCGCAGACCGCTCGGTCCGGCGCCCATGTTCCTCGGTCCGAAAGTCTTTTGCAGCGTTTGACCCTCGGAAAGTTGGGCGGTTTCCGGCCCGCCAACCCTGAAGTACACGAAGTCGTCATTGGCATCCAGGCCCATGTTGCCATCGGCGGGCAGGCTCGCCGGAATGGTCCCACAGATGCGCTGATAGTTCGCCGCGGGTTTCACGGAGTGGGCGGCCACGTCGGCGAAGAGTTTGGCGAGATCGATCTCGACAATCTGGCGTGGTTCGCCAGGCCCTCTGCCGCCTGGGCCACGGCCTTCCGCCGGCGCCGCGCCAGGCGCCCCGGCTGGGCCGCGGCCTCTTCCGCCGCCACCACCGCCCGTCATGACGACCAGTTTCATGGTCTTGTTGCCGGCGCACAGCATGCCCATGAAGCCGTTCTCGGTTACCTGCACAATCTGCCCGGTCTCTTCGTTCACGGCCATCGCCTGCGGGCCTGTTTCACGCACTCCGCGGAAGATGAGCCACTTGCCATCGACGGTCCACTGCCGATGCGTCTGATAGATTTTGGATTGGCTATAGCCGCCATCGGTGCTGGTTAGAAATGTGAGCGGAAGACCCGTGACGGGATCGGGGACGATCTTCTTCTCGGATGGCCAGGTGCGGCCCATCTGCGCAAACGCGGCGGATGCGGCAACCAGCACGACGACGGCGAGACACGCGGCGGTCTTGATTCTTCTGGCGTACATGAAGGCTATCCTCGCCACAACCGCCGCCGATGTCAAGTGGGCGTTCCCTTTTCGCTCCGCCGGGCGCGCGCCTTGCAGTAGAATAGGAACGATGTTTTCCCGGGACATGCCGGAATCCTGAAGAGCGGTCCCTCATGAAACGGCCTTGGTTGTATGCCATTTCGCTTGCGGCGCTTGTCTCGCTGATAGCCTGGCTGAGTTACAGGCACAACTTCGCGATTCCCCAGGATCGCGTGATTCTGAGTAATACCTCGGGAACCAGCAACGGGATTCTGGTGGTGGGACAGGCGAGCCCGCCCATGATTTACAAATCCTTTACCTCCGCCACCGGCAATTTCTTGCTGGGCCAGGTGACGCGCGCCGAGTCCAACAACGAGGTGGTGGCGTTTACCAACCAGCGGGCCGTGGCCATCCAGACTCCAGTGGCGTGGACCAGCGGCATCGATACCGTCAACCTGGCGCTCACCGGGCCGATAAACATAGACGTGACGGTGTGGATTGTCACGGGCCCATACCAGGCGCAGCATGACCATTTAGTGGCGATGTCGATCGCCGCGAAATCGATCTGGGACAACGAGAGAATGGGCGTGGCCTTCGGCGCCATCGATTTCCACGACGCCACCGACAACCCGAGCGCGCCCTTGTACAGCAATTTCAGCGACTGCGACATGAAGCTCTCGATGCAAGCCGCCATCGGCAAGGACCCCGGCCGAATCAACGTCTACATGGTGAACCTGGTCCAGGGAATCGTCGGGTACGGCCAGGCGTGCGGCATCGGCAGCGACTTTGTGGCCCTGTCGGCCGATGCAGGCGATGCCCTTCTGGCGCACGAGATCGGGCATGATTTTGGGCTGGAGCACATCGACGCTCTGGTGAGCGATTTCGACCAGACCAACGTGATGTACAGCGCCAGCGACGTGCGCCAGTATTTTACCGAAGGACAGTTGTTTCGGGCTCATCTGGCGCCGCTCTCGGCGCTGAACGCGGTCTATCCCGACCGCAAGGGGCAACCGCAGCGATACTGCGCGCAGGCCGCTTCGGACTCGTTCTGCCCGCCGATTGCCAGGCGAATCTGGGCGGATGGCGCGTTTCCGGCAAACTAGGACCGCCGGAAGAGAGGAGCATGCGATGCCACTAAAGCAGGCGATACGAGGGCTGGCGGCGGTGCTGGCTTGTTCGGTCGCACTCCTGGCGCAGGTGCCCGATGAAGCGCGGAAGGCCGCTGCCAGGTGGCTGGCGAAAGACTGCGACGAAGCGGAGAAGCGGGCGCTCGACTCCATCCTGGCAAAATACAAGACGCCACTGGAGCCGGTGTTTCTCCAAGCGTTGGATCAAGGACCGGACACCCGGGATCTTGCAGCCCAGCAGGCCGCGGCGGCGAAGCAGTTTCAAAGGCGCCTGGAAACCCTGAGGACCGGCAAAGGGCTGGGCTTGAGCGAAGCCGATCTCAGGGCGGCGCGCGCGGGTTCGAGCGAGCAGTACGTGGCGCAACAGCGGGATGACTTCATCCTGCGCTACAAATCACGGGCCGTGGCGGGCCTCGGCATTGTAGACGGGGAGCGGGGCAAGGACGCGCTGCGCGCGCTGGCTAAAGACAGCCATTCCCCTTTGCAGAGCAGCGCACAAGCGGCGCTGCTCCGCCTGGAGCCAAAGCAAGGACGAGGTTCCAAGAAATGACGCGCGCCCCCTCAGGCGGGCGCCGCGCTTACTTCTTCGGTTTGGATTTGGGCTTTGCCTTAGGCTTAGGCTTGGGCTTGGGCTTAGGCTTGGGCTTCGCACCCCCGCCGCCGCTGAGATCGATGATGACATCCGGGTCGTCGGGCGGCACGCCTTGTACGGTGACCGTGTACTTGTAGCCTGGATTGGCACCGGTGGAGGTGGGGACGTCTTGTTTGATGGTTTCCTTCGCGGTGACGAAGTCCGGAGCGGCAGCCACCAGGTGAGTGTCTAGGGAAACAAAGGGGGACCCATTGTTGAAGTCAATGGCCATGGGTACTTGACTCATGCACCGCCACCTGGCTTTCACTGTGGGCTTGAACGGGACGCGCCGGCCGGGCAAAACGTCATTCAGGTCGTCGTCGTTGTGGCAAATGTACTCGAGGTGAGTGGTTGTAGCGGGAGGGGGATCGAAGACGGTAAAGACCTTTATCGTGTAGTTCTTCTTGGGCATAATTCTCCTTTTCATTTTGTAGGCGCGCCTAAATCCTTACTGGCGCGGAATTGGGACTTGATTCGGGTATATCGGGCATCATGGCGGAGTTGCTCCAGGTCGGGATCGCGCTCCACCTGGCCGATGGCAAAACCGTCTTTGAGGACCTGCTCCAGGGCCGCCAGCGCCTGCTCTCTTCGGCCCAGGATCTCATAAACCAGAACGGCCTTGAAACCGACGGTGGTGTCCGCCGGCGCTATCCGGCGGGCCCGTTCCAGATCGCGTAAGGCCTCGTCCTTTTCGCCCGATGCGGCGCGATAGTAGGCCAGGCTCTTGAGCACATTCGCGTCCTTGGGGTTGAGCGAAAGCTGCCGTTCCGCCAGCTTGATCGCCCGGCCGTATGCCTCTGGCGCCTTGGCGCGGAGCTCGGGAACGCGGCGGTAGCAATCGGCCAGGTTGCCCAACGTCACCCAACTGGAGCCGGCGTCGAGCTCGACTGCTTTCTCATACACGGGAACCGCATCGGCATAGCGCCCGAGTTGATAATAGACCGTCCCCAGGTTGGAATAGGCGCGGTCCGTTGGCTTGATGTCGATGGCGCGCTTCAGCAGGGCCTCGGCCTCGCCGTAACGGCTGAGAATGATGTAAAGGCCCCCCAGGTTGAGATAGCCGCTGGCGTTGTCGGGCGTGAGCTCGATGATCCGCTTGAAGTACGTCTCCGCCTCCCGGTAGCGGCCATGGCGGTAATAGAAGGTGGCCAGCATTCCGTTGCTCAACCAATCTCCCGGGCGGAGATCGATGGCCGTGCGGTACGTATTCTCCGCGTCGCTCGCCTGGTTGAGAGACTCATAGGCGCTGGCCAGTTCGCGATAGGCATCCACGCTGAGGCGGTCCAGTTCCAGCGCGCGTTTGAATTCGCCGACCGCCTTGGGGTACTGCCCCGTGGCCGCGTAAATGGCGCCGAGATTGACGTGTGCCGCGGCCAGGCCATCGTTCAATTCCACGGCGCGGGCGCCGGCATCCTGGGCCAGCGGAAGCCACTGCGGATCTTTATTGCGCCCAAAGGTGCGCAGGTAAGCTTCAGCCAGACCGGTGTAAGCGAGGGCGTAATGCGGGTCGAGCTTGAGGGCGTGCTGGAACGCGGCCACCGCCAGCTCCAGGTTCCCCGCTTTGTCGAAGCGGCGGAGATATCCCCGGCCTTGCAGGTAGGAATCGGAAGCCTCGGAGACGGTGGTGCCGCCGGCGCTCATGGCGGAGCGGGCTTGTGGCTGCAACTCGATCTCCAGCAGCCCGGCGACGATGCCCGCCAGTTGGTCTTCCACGCCCGCCAGGTTCTCCACCGCGACGTCGATCGAGCGCGCTCCCACCTGCACCAGCGACCGGGCGTCCACCAGGTTGGCCGTCAGCCGCACCTGGCGGCCGGAGCGCTTCACGCTGCCCGTCACCGCGAGGTTGACGCCGAAACTCCGCTGCGCGTCGCGAACCGTGATGTTGGTCTGCCGCCGCACCTCGGAGGCGGGCACCACCAGCAGCGAGCCTTGAAACTGCTCCAACTGGGTCAGGCTGCTGGTGAGGCTCTCGACGATTCCGTCGCAGAAGGCCTGGCCCTCCGGATCGCCGCCCACGTTGGCGAAGGGAAGCACCGCCAGGTGCTTCTGCGCCGGCGCCGCGCCATGAGGCAACAGGCGGCGCAGCGAAGTGCGAGCCGCGAGGATCAGCAGGGCGGCCAGGAGGATGGCAAAAACCACCACCCATCGCCTGGAGAACCGCCGCTTTGGCCGAAACCCCGTCAGCGTGACAGTGGGTCTGAGGGAGGCGCCATCGGATTCGGATGCCACTTCACTTTGCGCCAGCCGAAGGTCGCGCAGCATCTCTTCCATTCGCCCATAGCGCTGTTGCGGATCTTTTTGCAGTGCGCGTTCGACGATGTGCTCGAGCGCCGGCGGCGCCTCGGGATTCAGCGCGCGCAGCGAGGGCGGCGCCGAGTTGAGAATCTGGTGGATGATCGCCTGCGCGTGATCGCCGCGAAAGGGCAATTCGCCCGTGGCGATTTCGAAGAGGACCACGCCGAAGGAGAAGATATCGGCGCGCGCATCGACCTCGCGTCCGCGCGCCTGCTCGGGGGACATGTACGCCGCCGTGCCGATGGCGTGCCCCGGCCCCGTGAGGGCCGCGTCGCCCTGCAATCGGGCCAGGCCGAAATCCGTGATTTTGAGGTTGCCCTCGGCGTCCAGAAGCACATTGCCGGTCTTGATGTCGCGGTGAACGATTCCATTGCGATGGGCATGAGCCAGCCCTTCGGCGATCTGCACCGCGTAGTTCAGCGTCTGCGCGGCCGAGAGCCGCCGGCCCTCGGCCGCCAGGCTGCGCAGCTTGGCCTGCAGCGTTCCGCCCGGCAGGTACTCCAATACCAGAAAAGGCTCGCCGGCCGAGTCGCAAACGTCGAAGATGGTGGCGATATGCGGATGGCTCACCGCCGACAGCGCGCGTGCCTCGCGCAGGAACCGGCTGTGGGCCTGCTCGGACTCCAGCAGCCCCGCGGCCAGAAACTTCAGCGCCACCAGGCGGTCGAGCTTGCGGTCGCGGGCTTTATAGACACGGCCCATCCCGCCCTCGCCGATCTTGTCGAGAACGTCGAACTGGTTGACGGAACGGCCCGCGCCGCCGGCGCTGGTTTTGGAATTCATCACGCCCTCGTGGACAAACACCTGGGTGGTGGGATTATACCACCGACTCGGAACCCGAGTATTTCAAATGAATTCGCTACCGCGTCCGGCCCCTCCGCGCCACCTCGCGCTGCATCATCGCCGTCAGGCGGCGGATTCCCCGTTCCCAGTCCGGAAACAGATCGATGTACTGGAATTCCCGCTGGATCGCTCGCGGCACCGGGCAGCCATCCAGCCGCACCGGCACCATAAAGATCTCATCCAGCGGCACGCGCCGCGCGCAATCCAGGGCGAAACGGGCCTCCGATTGGAACCCGCCCGTTTTGTTCACCGAGTTTCCCGAAAAGCAGGCCACAAAGAAATCCGAGGTCTCGATGGCGCTTTCGATGGCCCGCGGCCAGTTCTGGCCTGGCAGCAGCTTGCGCATATCCGTCCAAGGGCTGAACCCGGCCGTTTCCAGCGCCTCGCATAGCCGTTCTACCGCTTTCACATCTTCCCTCACATAGGCGATGAAGACCTGCGGCAGCCCGCACGCCTCGAAGCGAAAGCCCCGCGCGGCGTCCGGGTAGAATACGCCCAACCCGTCGATCTCCACCTCTTTGCCCGCGGCCACGCCTCGAATTACCACCTGCGCCACTTGTTCGGTTGCGGAGCAGTCAGCCACGGCGCTTGCCTCCTTGCCGCTCGAACGCCACTTTCCCGTCGGGGCGCGGCTTGAACCTGCCCAATCCCGGCAGCGACGCTTCTTTGCCTTGGCGCAGATTGCGGAGAATCTGGTGCACCACGCGGTCCAGGCGGTCCGCTGCCTCGGCTTCACTGACACCTGCCTGGCGCGCCATCCTTTTCGCGATATCCGGCTTCTTCATCCCGATCCCACTGTAGCAGCGGGTCGCGCCCAAGCCGCCTCGCATGCCGCCGCCGGCACGCTTCAACCAATTGAAAAGAAAAGCAGTTTAACCGGAGCGGAATACCAAAAATACTTGTGACCGTATAATTAAAGTCATGGACACCCAGACTCCCGCCGTCCCGCTCACCATCGAAGGCGCCAGCGTGCTGCACCAGATGATGCGTTTCCGCTGGCCCGCCTGGCGCGCGCTTTCCCCTCAAAGCCGCGGCGAAATCCTGGAGGAGGCCGCGCGCGCGCTGGCCGCCTGGAAGGAGAGCGCCGTCTATTCGTTGCTGGGCCACAAGGGCGACCTGCTCTTCCTGCATTTCCGGCGCAGCTTCGAGGAACTGAACCAGGCCCAACTCGAACTGGCGCGGCTGAGGCTCGGCGATTATCTGGAACCTACCACTTCCTACCTCTCCGTGATCGAGCTCGGCCTGTACGAATCCACGGCCAAGGTCTACGGTGGATTGGCCGCCAAAGGCGTCGAGCCGCATTCCGACGAATGGAATCGGGAGATCGAAGCCGTGCTCGCGCGCCAGCGGCAGGCCATGGCGCCGCGGCTCTGGCCGGAAATCCCCGGCTCGAAGTACATCTGCTTTTATCCCATGGACCGCCGCCGCGGCGAATCGGTGAACTGGTACCAGGTGCCCATGGCCGACCGCCAGCGCCTGATGCACGAGCACGGCCTGGTGGGCCGCCGCTACGCGGGCGAAGTGCGCCAGATCATAACAGGCTCAATCGGTTTCGACGATTGGGAATGGGGCGTCGACCTTTTCGCCGAGGAGCCGCTGGTCTTCAAGAAACTCATCTACGAGATGCGCTTCGACGAAGTGAGCGCCGTCTACGCCCTCTTTGGCGCCTTCTACGTGGGTCTGCGGATTACGGCGGCGGAGTTGAGCGGGATGCTGGCGGTGTAATCGCTACGGCGTCTTTTCCCCGTGCGCCGCGCTCCCGCGCAGATGCGCGTAGAACCCGAGGTCCGACCCCGTCATCATCTTAGCGGCAAAAATAATCTGTCCCATGTGCAGCGAGAAATGCTCCACCACGTGATAGATCGCCTCCAGCACCGACACGTCGTATTTCTGAATCACAACGCGCTCCGCCAGGCGTTCCGGCGTCACCGCCGCAATCACCGCCGTGGCTTCCGAAACAATTCCCCGCAGCCGCTCCTTCAGTTCGGGAATCGAGTTGCCGCCGCGCGCCGCGAATTCGCCATCGCGCTGGCGCGTGTCGGGCGCGCCTCCCACCCCCGACACGATCCACTGTCGCACATTGCCCGCCAGGTGCAGCACCAGGTTGCCGATGGCATTCTCGTTTTCGCTGCCGCGCGCCCAGACCTGCTCCTCGCTCAGCTTGCCCAGGCACGCGTCGATGCGCGAGAGACTCAGTTCGAGCCTCCGCACCGAGCAATCCAAAAACAGGCGGTCGAGCGCCATCATTCAAGTCTAACCGCTATTTGAGGGGCCGGCGGCAGACGATCATCCATTTCACGTCCTCTTCATCCGGCCGGTCGATGAAGTCGTCCCGCCGGGCGACAATTTCAAAACCGGCGGCGCGGAATTCCGGCTCCGCCACTTCCGGGGCCAGGACGTGGTTCTTGGTCTGATCGGCGCGCGGTCTCGGGCGGGTATGCTGAGGCATGTTATCTACCACCACCAGACGGCCACCCGGCTTGAGTGCTTCCAGAACGTGCGCCAGCATTTCGCGGTACGGTTCGACCTCGTGATACGCATTCACAAACAGCGCGGCATCGAGACTTCCCGCGGTTAGTTTGGGATCCGCGGGCTGGCTGAGGATTACGTCGACATTTTTGAACGATTGCTTCTCGACAAGCTCCTTCAGCCTCGGAATGGCGTTCTTTTCGTCGATATCCACGGCGAAGACCCGACCGGTTGGGCCCACCTTCCTGGCCAATCGCTCTGTGTAGAAGCCCCGGCCGGCGCCGATATCGGCCACCTGCGAACCCGCGTCGATGGCCAGTGCCTCGAGGATTTCCGGGAGCTTGACGGCGTTTTCGCGCCGTTCGTCTTGCGCGGCGGCGGCGACCGCCAGGAGCAATGCGAGCAGCGCCGCCATGCCTGTACTTCGAACGTGTCGCATGTCCGCAAGCTTAGCGTTTCCGCGAAAAAAAGTCCTCTCGAAGCGCAACCGAGTTGTAAAAAGTTGTCTCCACGCGCTGCGCCCGCCGCGCCGGGCGATTTCGCTGGCGCCTAGAATAGGGAAGAGTATGCCTGGACCCTCGGGACGCCGGCGAGTTCGGACCAACAGCCTCATCGCGATCTGTGCCATCGCGACCCTCGCTCCCACTGCCATCCTCTTTTGGCTGCAATATCGGTCCTTGGGGCAACTGCGCGCGAGAGCGCGAATCGCGGTCCAGGACGACATGCGGCAGGAACTGGAGACGCTTCGCCGGAACCTGGAGAATCGGGTGACCGCCGTCGCGTCGGATTCGCTCCGCCAGCTCGACATGGGCGATCTTCTCCAGAACCATCTCGCGGCCACGGGAACCAAGTTCCGGCTCATTCTCGAGAAGTATCCGGTGGTGGAGCGCATCTTCGTGGTTTCCGAATGCTCCTGTCGCGGCGATCCGTACCTCATTCGCTCCACTGGCCAGGGCGCTGAGTGGGTCAAGTGTGCGCGGTTTGCCGAACCCGAATTTGCGGATGCCTTCAGCGGGCATCGCGCGTCGCGAAGCATCCCCGGCCGGGATCAAGACAAGGAATTGTCTTACTTTCAGAGCGGGACCCGTCCGGTGGTGTATGTCTCCCGATCCCTGCCGGTTCCGGCGAATTCAAAAGAAGGGGCTGGCTACGTCATCCTGGCGCTGGCCTCGGATTCTTTGATCCGCGACGCGGCCGCCAAAGCGGGAGATCTGGCGCTCACAGTGCGTGAGGATGGGCGAGGCGCGATATTCGGCGGGGAGTCTCGGCAGCCCGGCTTCGATGCCGCGGTCCACGGTGGGCCGATGTTTCCCCTTTGGACGCTGGCGGGGCGGCTGAAGGGTGCCACCGTCGAGAGCCTGGCCGAAGATCAATTTCGAAATAGTCTGCTTTTTTCGGGCGCCGTCCTGTGTTGCGTGGTCCTCGCCATCGCCCTTTCGCTGCGCGCCGTGGTCCGCGAGGCGAAGCTGGCCGAGCTGAAGTCGAGTTTCGTCTCCAACGTTTCGCACGAGATGAAAACGCCGCTATCGCTGATCCGCGTGTTCGCCGAGACGCTGGAGCTTGGCCGTGTGACCGACCCTTTGAAGCTACAAGAGTACTATCGGGTGATTCACCACGAGAGCCGGCGTCTGACGCAACTGATCGACAACGTCCTGGACTTCGCGAGAATGGAAGCCGGACGCAAGAAGTACCGATTTGCGAATGCCGACTTAGCGCGACTTGTCTCCGACGTTCTCACGCCGTATGAGGACCACATCCGCTCTTCGGGGTTCACGCTCAGCGTCGATTTGGAGGAGTCTCTTCCACCGGCGCTCGTCGACCGGGAGGCGCTGTCCCAGGCCGTCTTGAATCTGGTCGACAATGCGCTGAAGTATTCGGCCGATCGCAAGCACTTGAGCATCCGTGTGTGGAAATGCAAGGAAGAGGCAGCCATCCAGGTAGCCGACCAGGGCATCGGCATTCCCGAAGCGGAGCAGCGGCGCATTTTCGATCAGTTCTACCGCGTAAGCACCGGATTGGTGCACGACACCAAAGGCAGCGGTCTGGGCTTGACCTTGACCAATCGCATTGTGGAGGCGCATGGTGGCCGAATTGAGGTGGACAGCCAGCCGGGAAGTGGCAGCCGATTCACGATTTTCCTTCCCATCTCCCCGGCCGGCTCCGAGCCGCGAGTCCGGCAGGCGCTCTCTGGAGAACCGCTTGCCCAAGCTTCTCATCATTGAGGACGAGCCCGAGATGGCGGTCGCGCTCCGCGACAACTGTGAGTTCGAGGGATTCGAGGTGCTGGTTGCCACGGACGGAGCGGAGGGCCTCGAAAAGGCTCTGAGCCAGCATCCCGACCTCATCTTGCTCGACGTGATGCTACCCAAAATGAATGGCCTGGATGTCTGCCGAACACTGCGCCGGCGAGGCGTCCTGACGCCCATCATCATGTTGACCGCGCGCGGTCAGGAACTCGACAAGGTGGTGGGCCTGGAGCTGGGCGCCGACGATTACGTCACCAAGCCCTTCGGAATTCGCGAGCTGATGGCGCGGGTCCGGGCGCAATTGCGGCGCGTCTCCCAACTGACGCCGGAATTGGATGGGTACGAGTTCGGCGGCGTCGCAATCGACTTCCGGAGACACAGCGCCACTAAGTCGGGCAAGCCGCTCTTATTGTCGCCGCGCGAGTTTGAGATTCTGCGCTACCTGGTCCGGCGCCGCGGGCAAATTGTGACGCGCGAAGAGTTGCTCGACAACGTGTGGGGCGTCTCGCGATACCTGTTCACGCGGACCGTCGACAACCACATCGCGAAGCTTCGCCAGAAGATCGAAACCACGCCGGCGGTTCCCGAGTACCTGATCACGATTCACAGAATCGGTTACAAGTTCCTCGGATAAACTCGCGCAGGCCACGCCCGCGGGCGTCCCATATCTGCAAGTATAGGAAGACGGGGCTTGGTTTTGCGGGAACCCATTCACATCATCGGCGGCGGGCTGGCGGGGTCGGAAGCGGCCTGGCAGATTGCGCGGCGCGGCCTGCCGTCCGTGCTGCACGAAATGCGGCCGGCCCGGCCGACGCCCGCGCACCAGACCGGCCGGCTGGCCGAGTTGGTGTGCAGCAATTCGCTCAAATCCGAGCAGGAATCCACCGCGCCGTGGCTGCTCAAGGAAGAATTGCGCCGGCTCGATTCGCTGCTGCTCCAGGCGGCGCGGAAGGCGCGAATACCCGGCGGCCAGGCGCTTACCGTCGATCGCGAGGTCTTTTCCACGGAGGTCACCGCGGCCATCGCGTCCGAGCCGCTGGTGGAGCTGCGCCGCGAGGAAGTCACCAACATTTCCGAGGACGCCATTGTCATCGTCGCCACCGGCCCGCTCACCAGCGATGCGCTGGCCCAGGAGATTGCCCGCCTGACCGGGCGCGACCGGCTATTCTTCTTTGACAGCATCAGCCCCATCGTGGAAGCCGACTCGGTGGACATGGAAATCGCGTTCTGGGCCTCGCGCTACGGAAAATCCGCCGATGGCACCGCCGACTATCTGAATTGCCCGCTCGACCAGCGGCAATACGACAGCTTCGTCGATGAACTGCTGAAGGCGCAAGCCGTGCCGGCCCACATCGAGGAGGACCGCACGCCGTATTTTGAAGCCTGCCTGCCCATCGAGGAACTGGCGCGCCGCGGCCGCGACACACTGCGCTTCGGCCCCATGAAGCCCGTGGGCCTGGCCGACCCGCGCACCGGCCAGCGGCCCTACGCCGTGGCGCAACTCCGCCAGGAAAACCTGCGCAACCGGAGCTTCAACCTGGTGGGCTTCCAGAACCATTTGAACTTCGCCGAACAGGCGCGCATTCTCCGCATGATTCCAGGGCTTCGGAATGCCGAGTTCCTCCGCTTCGGCCAGATTCATCGCAACACCTACATCGACGCGCCCGCGCTGTTGACGCCCACGCTCCAACTGCGCGCGCGCCCCCAGGTGCTGTTCGCCGGGCAGATTTCGGGCGTAGAAGGCTACGTGGAATCCATTGCCACGGGGCTCGTGGCGGGGCTTCACGCCTGCGCGCTGGCGGCCGGCGGCACGCCCCAGCCGCTGCCGCGCGAGACCGCCCTGGGTTCGCTGTGCCATTACGTTTCCGGCGCCAATGTTGCGCACTACCAGCCGGCCAACATCACCTTCGATCTGCTGCCGCCCCTCGACGAAGCCACGCACAGGGGCGCCCCCTGGGCCCTGCGTCGCGACAAGAAAGCGCGTCACGCCGAGATCTGCCGCCGGGCGCTCGAGGCGCTGGAGGAGTACCGCCGCTGCCATGCCTGAGCTTGCCCGCCAGATCGAACGCTACCTGGAGGAGTTGGCGCGCGGCGGCGCTTCGCCCCACACCGTCGCCGCCTACGCCGCCGATCTCCGCCAGTTCCTGGAGTTCCTGTCTCCTCCCGAAACCGCGCCGCCCGAGCCGCCGGCCGTCGATCTCCTCATGCTCCGCGAGTGGCTGGCGGCGCTGTATCGCATGAAACTCGCGGCCGTCACCATCCGCCGCAAGCTGGCCGCGGTGCGCGGGCTATTCCGTTTTCTGTTGCGCGAGGGCATCGTCCCGCTCAACATCGGGCGCCTGGTGCGCACCCCAAAGGCCCCCCAAAAGCTGCCGGAAGTAATGACGCCCGAGCAGGTCAACACGCTCATCGACGGCGTGGCGGCGGACAAGCTGGAGCGCCCGTTTCCGGCGCGCGACCGCGCCATTTTCGAGCTGCTCTACGGTTGCGGCGTCCGCGTCAGCGAGCTGGCCGGGCTGAATCTGGAAGATGTGGACCGCGCCGAGCGATGGCTGCGCGTGCGCGGCAAGGGGCGCAAAGAACGCCAGGTGCCGCTGCCCGGCCAAGCCGCCGGCGCGCTCGAACGCTACCTGGCCCAGCGCCCCGTCGCGCGCGAAGAACGCGCGGTTTTTCTAAACCATCGCGGCCGGCGCTTGACGTCCCGCGGAATTCGCGGCATCGTCAAACTCTACGCCACCCTCATCAGCGGAGATCCGTCCATCCATCCGCACAGCTTCCGCCACGCCTACGCCACTCACCTGCTGGCCGACGGCGCGGACCTGCGCGCCATTCAGGAACTGCTGGGCCACGCCCGGCTCTCCACCACGCAAAAGTACACGCAAGTTTCTCTCACCGGCCTCATGGCGGTGTACGACAAGGCCCACCCCAAGGCGTGAATCCGATGGCCAATCCCCTGGCGAACCTGCGGCGGGAGTTTCGCCCCATGCTGCGCATGGCGCTGCCACTGGCGCTCGCCGAGCTGGGCTGGATGGCCATGGGCGTGGTGGATACCATCATGGCCGGCCGGCTGGGAGCGGCGGCCATAGGCGCCGGCAGCTTGGGCGGCAACCTGTTCTACCCCATCGCCATCTTCGGGACCGGCCTGCTGGCGGGGATGGATACGCTGGTGTCGCAATCCTTCGGCGCCGACGACGCGCGGGATTGCCGCCGCAGCCTGGTGAACGGCGTGTGGCTCGCAGCCGGCTTGGCCCTCCCGCTGGCGCTCGCCATCTGGGCCTTGATTCCCCTGTTGCGGGCCGTGGGGACGAATCCGCGCGTCATGGTCTTGCTCGGTCCCTACCTCAAAGCGCTGTTGTGGAGTATTCTTCCGCTGCTGGCCTACGCCGCCTTTCGCCGGTATTTGCAGGCGGTCAACGTGGTCGCGGTCATTACGTTCGCGACGGTGAGCGCCAACATCGTCAATTTTGCGGGCAACTGGGCGCTCATGTTCGGCCACTGGGGCGCGCCCGCCATGGGCTTGGAAGGTTCGGGATGGTCCACCACCATCGCGCGCGCCTATATGGCCGCGGTGCTGCTGGCGGCCATCGTGTGGCACGAGCGCAAGACCGGCAACCTGCTGTTCCGCATGTCGTGGAGACCCGATGTCGCGCGCCTCCTGCGCCTGCTCGACCTGGGGCTTCCGGCTGCGTTACAGATCCTGATCGAGGGCGGATTGTTCGGCGTGATCGCGGTGCTGGCCGCGAGGCTGGACGAGGTTTCGCTCGCCGCCCACGGAATCGCGGTCAACGTTGTTGCCACCACCTACATGGTGCCGCTGGGCATCAGTTCGGCCGCCGCCGTGCGTGTGGGCCAGGCCGTCGGCCGCAAAGACCGCCAGGGCGTGGCCACCTCCGGTTGGACCGCGTTCCTGATGGGAACTCTGTTCATGGGCGCCGCGGGCCTTGCTCTCTGGACCGCGCCGCGCCTGATTCTCCGTGTCTTCACCGCCGATGCGGCCGTCGTCGCCTCCGGAGCCGCGCTATTGCGGATCGCCGCTCTGTTCGAGCTCTTCGATGGCTTTCAGACGGTCGCCACGGGCGCCCTGCGCGGATTAGGCGATACGCGCAGCCCCATGCTGGCGCACCTGGCCGGCTACTGGCTGATCGGCCTGCCGATAAGCTACGTGCTGTGCTTCCCGCTCAAGTGGGGCGTGTCCGGTATCTGGGTGGGCCTCACCGCCGCGCTCATCCTGATCGGCGTGGCGCTGGTGTGGGTGTGGCGGGAGAGAGTGGGTGCGCTGAGGGCTTGAAGTGCTAGACTTCGGCCATGCCCATTCGCAAGGAGCAGCCGAGGCTCGACACATCCGTCGGCCCGTTTCGTCGCGCTCTCCAGTATGCCTACTACGACTGGACCCGCGAGATGCCCAGGTCCAAACGCGTCACCACATGGGCCGGGATTCTGATGCAGGGATACGCCGTCTATTGCATTTTCATGCGGTCCCTGGTGTGGCCTGTGATCTGGCCGCATGGAATACTTCTATACGGAAGTGTGTGGCTGATTTACGTCCTCGGCGCCGGGCTGATGAACGCGATGCTGACCTCGGAATTTGTCCGCAAGACCCAACTTGAAGCCGACCAGATTGCCGCACGACAGATCCAGCAGACCCTTCAACCCGGAAAGCTGGACGAGTTGCCGGGCTACGAGCTGGAGACGTTCTATAAGCCCTTCCGTGAGGTGGGCGGCGACTACTTTGACGTCATCGAGCTCGCGGGCAAGCGAACGCTCTTCGCGGTAGCGGATGTGTCCGGGAAAGGGATGCCGGCGGCGCTGCTGGCGGCGAACATACAGGCTCTGGTTAGAAGCGGCGCGAGTTTTGAGGCGGATCCCCTGGCGCTGGCTCGGCAGATCAACAGGCACCTAAGCCGTTATACCCCAAGCGATCGCTTTGCGACGGCGGTGTTCATCGTGCTGAGTCGCGATTCGGGAGAATTGACCTACGTCAACGCCGGCCACAACGCCCCGATCGTCTTCGGTTCCGGATCTGCGATCGCGCTGGAAGCTACTGGCGTGCCGCTTGGACTATTTCCCGAAGCGGCATATGAAGCTCGTACCACGCTTCTTTCTCCGGGTGGCGCCCTCCTGGTTTTCACGGATGGACTTACCGATTCGATTCCCGGAGAGAATGCCGAAAACCGTTTGCGCGATGCTTTGGCCGAGAGTTCAGGCAGAACGATGCCTATTCTGAAATCGTTGCTAGACCCGGAGTTCAACGAGGATGATGTCACCATCTTGCTCGTGAAACGTGGTGCGCACCAAGCGTAACGGCCTTGCCGTTCAGCCGCGGCGGGTCTTCTGAGCCATCGGCCACAACGCCCCATTAGGCCGCTTCCCCGGCTCCCGATACTCGTAGAGAGTCTCGGGGGCGATGTCGGCGCCGTTCGGCCACGCGACCGTGCCACCGTCGAGAAAGAAACTTCGGAAGCGGTTCGGGGCCTTCAGCGGCTCGAATATGGGACCTTTCAGCCACTCGCGAAAATCAATAATCTTTTCGGAGTTGTCGTTGAACGTCACGTGGATGCGATAGCCGCCACAGTATTCCGCGCGTACCACTGAAGGCAGAAAGCTCATGGCTACATGTTACGGCAGGGGCTCGATGCGCGAGATCGAACTTTGCGGCACATCCAACATCTCGGCCATATCAGCTTGCGTGAGTTGCCTGGCGCCGCGGGATTCGTCCAGGGCCATGCGCCGTAATTCTTCGCGCACACGCCGTTTGTTATCGGCAACGCTGGCGGGGACCATCAATGCTTGAAGCTCTTTGTAGTTCCGTGCCATTTCTTCGCTCGCCTACCGCTCCAGCGCCCGGTCGATGGCCCCCAGCACTTTCGCGATGCACTCTTCCAGGGTCTCGCGGTCGGTCCGGCACTCCACTTCGGGATTCAACGGCGGCTCATAAGGATCGTCGATTCCCGTGAATGCGGGCAGTTGTCCGGCCCGCGCCTTGCGGTACAGGCCCTTGGGATCGCGTCCCTCGCAGACCTCCAGCGGGGCGTTGACGTACACTTCGACGAAGTCGCCGATGGAGGCGCGCACCTCGTCCCGCACCGCGCGGTAGGGCGAAATGGCCGCCGCCAGCGCGATCACGCCGTTGCGCGTCAGCAGGCCCGCCACGAAGCCGATGCGCCGGATGTTCTCGTCGCGGTCCTCGCGCGAGAAGCCCAGGCCCTTGCTGAGGTGCTTGCGCACGGTGTCGCCATCCAGCAGTTCCAGCCGGCATCCGCGCGCGGCCAGCCGCTCATGGACGGCGCGGCAGAGCGTAGTCTTGCCCGATGCGCTGAGGCCCGTGAACCAGACCGTGAGGCCGCGATGAGAGGGGGCGACAAATTCGGGGACAGACACCAGCGTCCGCGGCGGCGCAACAGGGTTGCGCCTTGGGACGCGGGTGTCTGGCCCCAGAATCATCCCCGCGGCCACCGTGCGGTTCGAGATCATGTCGATTAGGATGAAGCTACCGGTGGCGCGGTTCTTCTTATACGGATCGAAAAAGATCGGATGATGGGTTTCGATTTCCACTTCGGCGATGTCGTTCAGCTTGAGTTCCGCGGCCGGGCCGAAATCCAGCGTCTGCATGTCCATCACCCGGCGGACGCTGCGCACGTCGGCGCAGACCTGCCGCGTGGTGTGCTTCAGCAGGTAAGCGGCGTCCGGGCGCAGCGGCTCGGCCGCCATCCAGATGAGGGTGGCAGCGAACTCGCGACCCACCGCGGGCGGCGCGGAGGGGTCCACCAGCATATCGCCGCGGCTGATATCGATCTGGTCGGCCAGGCACACGGTGGGGCAGACTTCCTGGCCCTCGAGCGATGTCACCCGCGTTTCCAGGCCCGAGGGAAGCGCCAGCACGCCGTCGCCCACGCGCAGGCGGCCGGAGACCACCTGCCCGGCATAGCCGCGGAAATCCAGGTGCGGCCGGATCGCCAACTGTACCGGGAAACGCAGCGGGCCGCCGCTCCCCGCGGGTTCCACCTCCACCGTCTCCAGGTATTCCAGCAGGCTGGGGCCTTGGTACCACGGCGTGCGCGCACCGCGGCGCGCCACGTTATCGCCATCGCGCGCGCTCACCGGGACGAAGAACGGTTCCTCCACTTCCAGCTTCGCTGCCACCGCGCCAAATTCGTCGCGGATGCGCTCGAACGCGTCGCGGCTGAAATCCACCAGGTCCATCTTGTTCACCGCCACCGCCAGTTTGCGTATGCCCAGCAGCGCGGCGATATAGGCATGGCGGCGGGATTGCGGCAGCACGCCATGGCGCGCATCCAGCAGAATTACCGCCAGGCTGGCGGTGGATGCCCCGGTGGCCATGTTGCGCGTGTACTGCTCGTGCCCAGGCGTGTCGGCGATGATGAACTTGCGGCGCGGCGTCTGGAAATAACGGTAGGCCACGTCGATGGTGATGGCCTGCTCCCGCTCGGCGCGCAGCCCGTCGGTGATCAGCGACAGGTCGAACCCCTCGGCGTTGCTGTCCCGGCTGGCTTTGCGCACGGATTCGAGCTGGTCTTCGTAGACCCCGCGGGTATCGTGCAGCAGGCGGCCGATGAGCGTCGATTTGCCATCGTCCACGCTGCCGGCGGTGGTGAAGCGCAGCAGGTCTTTCATCAGAAGTAGCCCTCGCGCTTCTTGAGTTCCATGGAGCCTTCCTGGTCGTGGTCGATGACGCGGTTCTCGCGCTCCGACCGCCGGAAGCCGCGCAGCTCTTCGATGATCTTGGGTAGCGTGTCCGCGGCGGAGCGGATGGCCCCGGTGCAGTAGGTGCAGCCCAGCGAGCGCATGCGGCAGAGCACGGTCTCGGTGCGGTCGCCGGGCGCGGGCGGCACGTCGTAATCCAGCGGGATGAGCAGCTCGCCGCGCAGCAACATGCGGCGCGGCTTGGCGAAGTACAGGGGCACCACCGGGATCCGCTCCAGCGCGATGTACTCCCACACGTCCAGCTCGGTCCAGTTGGAAAGCGGGAAGGCGCGTATGCTCTCGCCCTTGTCGATGCGGCCGTTATACAGGTTCCACAATTCCGGGCGCTGGTCCTTGGGGTCCCACTGGCCGTAGGCGTCGCGGAAGGAGTAGACCCGTTCCTTGGCGCGCGATTTCTCCTCTTCCCGCCGCGCGCCGCCGATGGCCGCGTCGATTCCATACTGCGCGATGGCCTGCAGCAGCGCTCCCGTCTTCAGAAGCTGGCAGCATTTCTGCGTCCCCAGCTTGAACGGGTTGGCGCCTTCCGCCGCCGCGGGGTGGGTGTGGACGATCAACTCCAGACCGGCCTCGCGCGCCGTACGGTCGCGGAATTCGATCATCTCGCGGAACTTGAACGTGGTATCCACGTGCAGCAGCGGGAAGGGAGGCCGGGCGGGATGGAAGGCCTTCTGCGCCAGCCGCAGCAGCACCGAGGAATCCTTGCCGATGGAGTACAAAAGGGCCGGCCGCGCGAACTCCGCGGCCACTTCGCGGAGAATGTAGATACTCTCGGCTTCCAGCGTGCGCAGGTGGGAATTGTCGGAAGACATGGAACAGTCTCATGGTAGCGTAGCGCCGGCGGTCTTTGCCGCCGGTGAGGTTGCGACCGAGAAGGACACCGGCGACAAGGGGGCGCCCTCTGGGCCTGGCGCTACGAGGCTTGCCGGCGCAGAGACGGTTCGATGGCCGCGGCCGCCGCTTGCGCGTCGAAGGGTTCGCCCAGGAAGCGCGCCAGCCTCGCTGCCGTAGCCGCCGGGTTCGCCAGCGCCTCGGCGTAGTTCACCGCCAGCACCGGGATTTCCGGGTGCCGCCGCAGCCAGGTCTGCACGCGCATGAGCTGCTGGGTATAGGTGCGCATCAACCGCGCCTCGGCCAGGTCGCCGCCCTTCCGGCCCAGGCGCTCCAGCATGGCCTTCTGCGATGCCACTACCTCACGCATATCGCGGTGCATGAAGATCAGCCGGTACTGCTCGCCCGGCGGGAGGAAGGGAAGCAAATGCGCCACAATCTTGACCGCCTTGCCGCGCGCCTGCGGAACCCAGGAGGCGTCCCGATGCAGCTTGGTGGCCTGCTGGTGCTCGAAATAGCCGCGCGGGTTGTCGGAGTCGGGCGGGCGGTGGTCGTCGGTGAATGCCGGCAGGCCGGCGGCGGCCAGCATCTGCATGGCCATGGATGTGCCGGCGCGAGGCAATCCCGCTACCACCGTCACCACTTGGGCGCGGTCGGCGGGCGGGGCGGCGTCGCTGCGGTCGAAGGCCGGCAGCCCGGTATGCCCTCCGGGCGCCTGTGCGGAGTCGGCGGGTGCGGCGGCCCGCTCCGCCTGCCGCCGCTCCTTGGCCCGGCGGCGCAGGTCGGCCGCGCGGGCGATATAGAGGCTGCCTTCGCCAATGCGCGCCGGGTCCCGCAAAATCAGCCGCCCCAGCGCCTCCAGCGCGGCCGCGAATTCCGGCGCCTGCACCAGCGCCGCGCGGTACGCCTGCTCGGCTTTCTGTTTCTCCCCCAGGCGTTGCAGCGCCAGCCCCAGCAGATGGTGCAGCGCCGGTTGGAAGTAGATCAGCGAGAGGGATTCCACCGCCCGGTCGACGGTCTGCTCCCAGCGGCGCGCCTGGAAGTGGATGCGCGCTTCGAGCCCCAGCGCCTCCCAGTTGTCGGGGTCGGCCCGCCGCACGCGCTCGAGATATTCCAAGGCGCGGTCGAATTCCTTGAGGGCGGCAAAGCCCTGGGCCAGAAACAGACGCAACCCGGGGGCCTGGCGGCGGACTTTGGAGAGCCGTTCCAGCAGGGCGCGGGCCTGCTCCTTCTGGCGGCTGGAGCGGGGCTGGCTCAACGCCAGGCGGCAGCGCCAGAACAGGCGATCCATGACCCACCCGCTGGCTTTTTCGGCCAGTTGCCGCCGCTCGTACATCTCGCGGCGGGCGCCGGGTTCGTCGCGGCCTCCCACTTCCTTGTCGGGCTTCTGCTCGCGGCGGCGCTTCAACTCTTCGGCGGCGCGCGGCGCGAACTCCGCGCAAGCCTTGTCGAAGTCATCCAGCAGTTGGCGGCAGCCCTCGCGATCCCCATCCTGCATCAGGCAGCCTGCCAGCGTGGTGTAGTACCGGCCCTGTTCGGAATCCTTGGCGATCAGCTCCCGCAGCAAGGCCGCCGCCAGGTCCGGACGGCCGGCATCGGCGTGGGCCCGCGCCAGGTTGTAGCGCTGCTCGGTGAGGCAATCCTCGACGGCGTCGGCCCCGTCTTTGCCGGGCGGCGCCACGTAGCCCAGGTCCACAAGCTGCTTGAGGGATTCGGCCGCGGCTGCGCTGTCGTACTGTTCGTCGGCGGAGTGCCGTCCGTCTTCGCCTTCCACCGCGTCCCAGCTCTCGATCTTCTCCACCGGGCGGCCGTCTTCGAAGGCGTTGAGCAGCACCTTGCCGTCCATGTCCAACCCGGCCGGAAGCCCGAGCACGTGCAAGGCGGTAGGGGCCGCGTCCAGCACCGTGGCGCCGTAAACGTGGCCGCCCGGCGTCACCCCCGGAGCGCGCAGGCAGAAGATGCCGAACGAGCGGTGCTCCACAGCCGGCCCGGCGGCTTCGGCGGGGAGGTAGTCCGGCAGCAGCTTGTCGGAGTGGAAACCGTGGTCGCTGAGCAACATGACGGCGCACTCCGGGCCGGCCAGCGCCAGCAGGCGTCCCAGCATGACGTCGTGGTACCGGTACCCGTTCTCCACGATGCCGGTGTAGAGCGCGGGGTCGGCGCCGGGCCCAGAGGCCGCCTCCGGCACGCGCTTGCCGGCGTGGTAGCGCATGAAGCGGTGGCAGAAATGGTCGATGCCGGCGTAGTAGATGGCGGCCAGGTCCCACGGCTCGGTTTCCATCAGGTCCGTGGCGGCTGCATGCACGCTCATGGTTTCGGCGATGATGCCGGCCAGGTCGTGCAGGCTCTTGTCCTTTTCCTGGTCGACCTTCTGCCAGCCGGGCACGAACAGGCCGAGCATTTCGCCGCTGATTTCCGTGGCATGCACGCGCAGCTCGGCCATGCGGGCGGCCAGGGATGCCGGCGACACGGCGCCTCTGGCCATGGGTGCGCCGGGTTGGTCTTCGGTTTTGAGCGGGAAGAGGTCGGATACCATGGCTCCGCGGATCGGCTCCGCGGGATGCGAAGGCCACCACCCCACCACGATGCTGCGCTTCCCGTTCTGGTGGACGATGTTCCACAGCGCCTTGGTCTTGCGGCCCAGGTTGCCGATGGGGCGGACGCTCAAGCCGTCGGGAGTAGGCTCGGCGAATCCGCAGATGCCGTGTTTGGGTGGCCGCTTGCCGGTGGCGATGGAGGTCCACACCATGGGACTGAGCGGTGGATGAATGGTGGCGAGATTACCGCGGACGCCCTGTTGAAGCAAACGGGCGAGATGAGGCATCTCGCCCGTGGCCAAAAGAGGATCGATCACCTTCCAATCGGCCGCGTCCCAGCCGATCAAAAGGAGGCGGCTCATGCCGCCGGTTTACGCGCGGCGCGCCAGCGGCGCAGGCCAGTGGCGCCCCAAGCCAGGGCGGCAAAACCGAACATAACCATGGTGGAGGGCTCTGGCGTGCACAACCCCTCCCCGAGATTTGCGCCTTCGTCGTTGCCGCTGCAATTGCCGGGGGTGCCGGCGGGGGCCAAGATCGGGTTGCCGCTAGTGTCGTATTCCCCGGCCAAAAACGAAACCTGCGGTGCGGTCGATGCAGCAGACCCACCGGGGTTCGAGCCGTCCAAATGCAACCAGCCGTAATCGAAACCGCTGGAGGTCGCAAAGCGGAACAGGGCGTACTGATCGGTAAAGTTGCCGGCATTGCTCCCGGCCCCGGAGTGCACGAAGCGCGTGCTACCAGGATTAAGAACAGTAACTGAGGGGTTCAAGGTCCTTCTAATTCCGATGACGGCGCCTGTGCCTGTTTGGACACCCGCGGCGATTTCCTGGTTCCAGCTTCTGAAGGTCACAAGGTCCAGGAATGGCCCTTTTGCCTTAGAATGGGCAGTTAAGCCCTGGGCGAACCGCAGGAACGTGACGCCGCTGCCCCAGGCACTCACCGCTTGCTTCCGGTACTGTCCACCAAGAGAAGTGACATGAGTCGTTTTGATCCCTATAACGTGGGTGCCTGTCAGAACGGTATGCCAATTGGTTATACTGCCGGCACCTCTAAGCCCAACGCTGAAGGTCCCGGAAATAGGCACTGTAGCCCCTTGCGCCGTGCCGGCGGCCACACCCAGGGCCCCCGCGCCAAGTGCGGAAAGCGAAGCCAATCGCGCGACGTTCTTCTTCTTTATACGCATAATAAATGCCTCCATATGCCCAGTATCCGCATCCCAAGAAAACCCCCGGATACCGCAAAATTCCCTAGGCTAGGTCCACGGCGTCCTCTGACCGCGACGGGACGCTGCCTTCTGCACCAGTATACGGCTACAAATCGAAAATGTAAAGACTTTTTTAATTCTCGTATGTCACACATATAAAAGGCTTTTCTTGCTAAAAGTACGATACTATACAGACTAACTTTGGTACTAGCCGATCTTTCGCAGTTCGGGGGTCAGGCGCAGGCTAACTCCTTACTTTTCAGCAAAGGCATCGAAAAGGTCTGCCCTACAAACGCAGCCTTTGGG